>Ga0209279_10001675_pt1 | contig 11392 bp, 2 predicted proteins | sample CoawatmetaG00DNA_3_FD_187508 | JGI IMG/M metagenome (GOLD analysis project Ga0209279, IMG submission 187508) | Marine microbial communities from the West Antarctic Peninsula - Coastal water metaG006-DNA (SPAdes) (version 2) | ecosystem: Environmental > Aquatic > Marine > Coastal ... | reverse complement strand
GTTACCACTAGCATCCGCTAAAACATCCATTTCTTTTTCTTTGGGATTATCATCATCACTTAAAAAAAATTTGTATGTTGAACCACCTGAAATATCTATTTGTGAAATAACACCACCTGAATCCATTGTATCAAAATTAGTTAATATCCATTCATTTTTTGATAAATCATTTATTTTTTCTTCCCATTCTTCATTTGTTATTTTTTTTAAGATACTTGGTATACCCTTGTTATAAGGAGAAATTGAAACAGCCGTTGGAAAATGCTCTTTAATTTCTTGTGCGATGAATCCTGCCACTTTTTCCTTTCCTTTTAATTCATCTATATAGTTATAATATCTAACTGGTATCTTTCGAAGTAATTTTAACGCATCACCATCATTAATATCCTCTATATTTTTTTTAATGCGCCTGTCACTATTGGCACCAAACCAGTCCGCAACTATCCCACGCGAGACTTCAAGACCGACATAATCGGTGCCGTCGTAGGGTTGCCATGGTTTGTTTTCGGAGAAGTATCTACCTGTATAACTCAATGTAGTAACACCTGATATATAAACACCCATTCCACCCTGGCTTCGGATCCACCATTCATCACTCATGTACCAACCCCCTCCGTATGTCTGATTGATCCACCCATTGTTGCCAGTAGTTCGCAACCAACCACGAAAATATCCATCGCCATAAACATCTAATTTATAGGTTGGGCTAATACCGATTCCCACATTACCGCCACCACGACAAAGTGTAATATTGTTTGTTGTTCTGTATTGCAAATAGAGGTCGTTGGAGCAATTTATTTCGTCATTATTTTCGAAAACCATTTTACCAACTGATAAAATATCGCAATTAATTTCCCCCTCAACTTCCAATGGATAACTCGGTGTTGTAATCCCTATCCCAACCCTCCCAGTGATGGCTAAAGCTACTTTTGCGGATGAACCCACATTGACGCGAACCTGTTTATTATTGTAACTGCGAATCCAAGTAGAATCTTCCATATACCACCCTCCACCATACGTTTGGTTGCGCCAACCACCCTTACCAGATGTACGTACCCAAGACCACTCAGAGGCACCGTCACCTAGTAGTATGCCCCCATTAATATGTAGTGAATGGGTTGGGGTTTTAATTCCGATACCCAGTTTGTTTTTTATCAATACGCGTGCTACACTGTCATTTCCCAGTTGAATCGTATTTGAGTTACTTACCTTTGCTTTGTAACCAATGGCTGTTGTGTTGCTTAAATTTGAAAACAGTTTTTCTGGTCCGGCGTCCCAACCAATGGCTGTATTATTACCACCCATTTTATTCCATTGTAATGCGTAACCTCCACTGGCTGTATTATAATCACCTGATACATTGGCATATAATGCGGAACCTCCAGTGGCTGTATTATACTTACCAGATGTGTTCTCTTTCAATGTCGCGAACCCAATGGCTGTGTTATTACCACTTTCGCCCGTGCTAACACTAACTTTTTTGTTTTTAGTTAATGCGTAACCTCCAATGGCTGTATTAGAATCACCTGATACGTTTTCTTTTAATGCCTCAAATCCAATGGCTGTATTATTTTTACCTCCTTCGTTTCTCTTCAATGTCAAATATCCAACAGCTGTATTATTATCATTTGTGTTATTAGTTAATGCCCGAAATCCACTGGCTGTATTATAACTACCCGATATGTTTTTTTTTAATGCCTGATATCCACTGGCTGTATTATTATAACCTTTGTTATTAGTTAGTGCTTGATATCCAATGGCTGTATTGCTATTATGGCTGCCGCTGCTACCACCTGTTCCTATGGTAACGCCTTGGAAATTCCCAGACCCACATGATTTTACCAATACAACGCTAGTATTGCCCAGTTGGATGGTGTTAGAAGTAGTCACTTTTGCGGTTGCTCCTATAGCAGTTGCGTTGGTTAAAGCGTCAGATGAAACATCTGCCCCACAACCAATTGCTGTATTATCACTCCCCGATATATTTTGAAATAATGCACCACATCCAATTGCTGTATTATTATCCCCACCATCGTTTAATTTTAATGCTGTAAATCCACTGGCTGTATTATAATTACCAGTTATATTATTATATAATACCGCGGCTCCACAGGCTGTATTATTATTACCCCCTATGTTTTTATATAATGCACCAAGTCCACTGGCTGTATTCTGATCACCCGTTTTGTTATTAAATAATGCCTGATATCCACTGGCTGTATTCTCATAACCAGTTGTGTTCGAAGGTAATGCGTCATTTCCAATCGCAGTGTTCGTATCAATATGACCACCTCCTCTTCCTATGGTAACACCTTGAAATTTCCCAGACCCACCCGTTATATCACCTCCGTTTGTAGTAAGGGACGAACCTGTCATAGCACTACCTGTTATAGTACCACATGTTATACTACCTCCGTTTGTAGTAAGAGTTGCGCCTGTTATGATACCACCTGTTATAGCACCCCCGTTTGTAGTAAGGGACGTGCCTGTTATAGTACCACCTGTTATATCACCTCCGTTTGTAGTAAGGGACGAACCTGTCATAGCACTACCTGTTATGATACCACCTGTTATAGCACCCCCGTTTGTAGTAAGGGACGTGCCTGTTATAGTACCACCTGTTATATCACCTCCGTTTGTAGTAAGGGACGAACCTGTCATAGCACTACCTGTTATAGTACCACATGTTATAGCACCCCCGTTTGTAGTAAGGGACGAACCTGTTATGACACTACCTGTTATAGTACCACCTGTTATAGCGCCTCCGTTTGTAGTAAGGGATGAACCAGTTATGACACTACCTGTTATAGTACCACCTGTTATAGCACCCCCGTTTGTAGTAAGGGATGTGCCTGTTATAGTACCACCCGTTATTATATCACCATCAATGGTTCCACCTGATATAGAACCCGTTGTTTTAATATCACCTGAACCAGTGTCAATTGATGAACAGGTTATAGTACCACCATCAATGGTTCCACCTGATATAGAACCCGTTGTTTTAATATCACCTGTTGTAAAAATATTACCTTCCGAATTTAGGTTTAATTTACCATTCTTATCAATACTCAAATCATTTCCCACGACAATACCTCCTAATATAGTGGTTGAAGCGCTCTGTAATTTTTCACTACCAATCTGTACCCAGCCAAGTTTTATATCGTATCTATAAATAGTATTATCTTCACTCTGGACTACTATTTGATTTTCTTTTGGTATAGTTACACTACCTCTATTGGGTTCAATTGAAATTTGACTTGAAATGCCTTTTCTACCCACATATTTTGTAAATGAGAAAAAGGGTTTTTTAACTTTATTTATAGCAGGGTTATTTTGAGGATCAGGAATAAAAACAATTCCATTTTTAAATGAAAAAAACCAATTCCCCCCCGAAGAATCTGAATTTACAGGCGCACCATAGGTTTCTTTCCCATCGCTTGATTTATATAAACTATAATTGCACGTATAACCATCTCCTGTGGTTTTTTGAAAGCTATCCGATAGAACATTATATTTAGTACTACCAACTGTTGTTATTTTAGTAAAAGAATAACACCCATTCTCTACATCTGGTGTTACGGCATCAGCGCCTGCAATGAAATCTAATTTTAATTTTTCTATCCTGTAGAGTTTCTTATCGTCACTAATATAAATTCCACTATCACTATCACTAGAGAAGTCTATATCTTTTTTTAAACCGAATTGTGTATAAGAATGTGAATCTTGTCCCTCAACCTCTCGACTGACAACTCTTCCGTCAGGAGAGACTTTGGTTTTCCACCACTTGTCACCTAAATTTACATTAAATTCATCTATTAGTATCTCGCTTCCATTTGTATAAGTACTATATGCAATTTCCGTTTCTAAATACCATGGTTTATTCTCAGAAGTATTTGGAACTTGAAACGCTTCCTTCAACAAAATATCTATTTTTTCACTATCCTCAAAAGATTTCTTCGACATTATTTATATAAATATATATTTTATCACTTTTAAAATTTGCTTTTACGGGACATTCTAATCCCCATTCTTCAGTAGTGAGACCAAACTCATCTATAAATTTCTGTTGATCCACTAAGGCACCATAATTATTACCATCTTTATTGTCCAATAAAAACGATAAGTTTATATCATTGGAATTTGCACCACCATACCATATCGTATTTCCATCAGATAGCTTATTACTAGAAAACCTACCTATTTGTAAACCATCGGCTTTGCCTTTTCTGGTTGCCTTTATTGTGACAAAACCAATTACCTCTTGAGCTCCGAATCTCTGAGACCACGTATTTATGTTACTTATTGAACCCATGCCTACATCAATAAGCAATTGTCGCAAATCAATGTATGGTAATGTTCCTAATGTTTTCACGTAACTTGTATTCTTTTTTTTTATCTGAAAAACAATCCATTTATAACCATCTACATCATCAGAGACACCATCTAAATTAAAGGCAGAAGTACCTGTGCTATAATTATTATAACTTGGTTTTACAAGGTCCCAAGTATAATTGTCCGTAGTTGGGTATTCATTTTTTGCGTTTGTTTGAAATTCACCCTTTAAATATAATAAAGTATGTGCTTTTGGTGAAGAATTGGCCACCTTCTCAACGCCTGTTAGATTTATGGGAGTTGGTTCTGAAGTTTCGTTTCCTATTGGACTTAACTGGGATAAATTTTTTAGTTTTGTAATGTTCTGTATTTCAAATATTTTTATACCTGTTGTTCCATCTAAAATAGTGGCCGATGTGAGATCTGAGTTAAAGCTTTTTTTATCAAAATAATGGTCTACTGTTAATTTTGACGGTGTTGGAATACCGGCTGTGGTGTCTGGGGAGGTTTTTTCTCCAAATAAAGATCGCGCCTTCTCTGTAATTATCAATGTTGTTGGCCCGTCTACAACATCTGAATGTGTTTTATTGGTTTGCTCGAACGTCTTCTTGTAATAAATATCGCTTATTTTAATATCATTGGCTACTAAATCGTAAGACTTGCTTGTCCATGATGTTCCTGATACACTTGACACTGTTGCTATTCTCCCATCTCCTGGTATAAAACCCCATTTTGAATTTATGTTAGTATATTTTCTGGATATACCAATTGTAAAATATTTAACACTTGGTACGCCCATACAGTGGATAATACTTGTTATATTACAAGTATTCGCATTTATTGGTGTTATAATCGGTAATTCACTTAAATTGTCAATATATATGTCATATGTCTTATCCGGATTCGATGTTCCAAATTTACTGGTATATGTATATTGAATTTGATATGCCTCTGATGCCGCAATTCCAATATCTTCTGTCGCTATGGACTTTAATTGTACTGTTCCGTTTAATCTAAATCCTTTATTATCATCATTTGAATACATGTCTTGTATCGTTCCAGTGCTAAAATATCTTTCCCCTGATTGTCTTATATTTTCCCCAGTACTATTAAAACCATTGTATGTAATACTTTCTTTTAATTTTGAATCAATATATATATTTATTGTTACCAAGTCATCCATATCGTCTACATATTTACCATAACCCGTTATCATTTCATTTGTTGCGTCAACGTCGGTAACTTCAAAAAATTGTGCGGATAAGTCTGTTGGTATAAAATGCGTTTTACCCGATACATTCGCGTTTAAATAAATTACATCTTTATTGGTTAATATTTTTGTCGTAACTTTGGTTCTTGTACTATTTTCTGTAAATATTAAATTTGAATTTGACGACGGTTCGGGTAGTTTGGTATAAAGACTGATTTTCTCAAGAGACCCGGTTGAAGGATTTTCATTAATGTTATTTTTAACAATAGTTGTATAATCATATTTTGTCCCTGCTCTTAAATTCTTGTCACCAATTTGTATATCAAAATTCGCATTTGCTTTTACATTATTTAATGTACCCGAGGTTTTACCCGTATGGGAAACAGGTTTAAAATATTGGCTCCTAAGAGAACTGTTTTCATCAAATGTTGTTTCATAAGCTGTTAAAAATGCTTCACTATTAGGGACACCATCTTCAGTTTCATAAACTTTAAAGTTAGCACTCAGTTGATGTTTATTTCCAGAATCCCTTACAGGATTTCCATTGGTCTTAAATAATGGTTGGGAAGGAACAGTGCCTTTTTCAAACGATGTATAAAAAACCAAAGCCCTATCTGCTATGCTTGGGTAATCATTGAAATTGTCATTTACACCATATACCCTAACATTAATTGGAGAAGTTTTTTTTAATATATTTTTTTCATCAGCGGTATCATTGTCGTCGGTGTTGGTTTTGTTGAGAGTTATTGTTTTATGACTATCTAAGGTATTATAATCCTCATCAGCGGTTAGTTCCAATGTTGCGAACATGACCCATTTTTTATTTTCATCAGTATCATCGGAAATTTCTACTACTATTTTTTTAATATAGGGCAAACATCTAGATTTTTTGCTTATTCCATATGCCAATTTTCTTTCATTAGGATTTTTTGGTATAATATCAGTAAAATCCCAATTTATTATTATCTTGCTACTTGTTGTTGTTGTTGGACCTTTGCTAAATTTATTCGGTTGTTCTGTCATTAATTGGGTAAAAGTTTGATTAGAATTATTTATAATTATTTTATCTGATGATACTTTTGAATTTAGAGCTGTTTGTTGCGCCGTTGAAACTGGTTTATCAGCATCTGTTGTATTGTCCACATTGGTTAATCCAACCATTGTTTTATCAATACCCGTAACACCATCAGAAAATGTTTTTACACCCAATATATTTTGATCTCCTGTATTCATAATAGCACCAGCCGCTTTTACGTTAGCAGTGCCAGTTACATCAGCCGAATCTTCTATACCGAATAATTTTCCTCTCTCATCAGTTGTAATAATTTCTCCACTACCCGTGTCCGAGACATCAATTAAATCCATTACACTACTTGATGTGTAGATACCGTTGGTAACAGTTGTCGCGTTTCCACTATATCCAGTTGGTGTAATTGTACCCATGCATATGTCATCATTAAAAAATTCAATTGTTCCTATATGGGAATTCAATGATACCGTTGTTCCAACTAATTCAACCATTCCATCCGCAGCAATTGTTATATTTGCGGATGGTATTGTATCTATTGTATTTGATGCGGTTGTTGATATATCTAATGCGCCATTTCCACCAACTGTTAATGTTGCCGTAGCACCCGAATAACCAGACATTGCAATTGTCATACCATCAATATCTATATTATCAACTGTCAAAGAATCACCAATAATTTCTCCACTCGCGATGATTTTAGTAGCCGTTACCACACCATCCGCGTTTTTACTTGAAAGTCCAGGTATTCCTTGAATACCTTGGATACCCTGTTCGCCTTGTGGGGCAGTGAATTCTGTCCAGTTGATTTTATTCAAGTAAGGGGCTTTAGTAGGGTCATACCCGACTGTATCATTCAATATCCACATAGAATTATTTGACATTGATATACTACTATAACTAAAAACATAGTTACCTCGTTTATATATTTTCGTAGGGTCCCAGCTACCCCTATTAATTAAACCTATACCATGTATACCTTGGTTACCTTTAATGCCTTGTAAACCTCTAATACCTTGGATACCTTGGAGACCAATTGATCCATTCGTACCATTTATCCCATTTGTACCGTTTGTACCATTTAGCCCGTCCTCTCCAGTGTGTCCTATTTTTCCAGTGACACCGATGACACCTTGTGTACCAACTGTCCCAGGTTCCCCATCATTACCTTTTGGACCAATTGTACCTGGGAGACCAGTGCCACCTGTTAAACCCGTGTTACCAATTGGGCCAGTTGCCCCAGTATCACCTGTTATACCAGTATCTCCTTTGTTTCCAGGTATACCCTTTTCACCTATAACACCTTGAATACCTGTATTACCAATGAACCCTTGAATGCCTTGAATGCCTTGAATACCTTGTTCTCCCCGAATTCCCTGGATACCCGTTGTACCATTTGTCCCCACTAAGCCTTGTATACCTTGGTTACCACTTGTTCCCCGAAGACCAGTGTCCCCCTTTTCACCTTGTGGAGCTGTGAATTCTATCCAATTATTTAGATTATCATATGGTTTAGTTCCCATTATTGAATTAGAACCATCTTTCATTATCCACATAGCGCTATTTGAATTTTCGGCACTAGTATCGTAAAAAACGTAGTCACCTGGTTTATATTCGCTTGAAATTTCCCAGTGACCTTTATTAACCAGACCTGTACCAGGACTACCTGCGTCTCCTTTAGGACCTTGGACACCTGCTATACCTATGATTCCTTGAGAACCAACAAGACCATTTGTTCCATCCAAACCCGATTCTCCAATTGGTCCCATTTTGCCAGTACCACCTGTTATTCCTTGTATACCGTCATTGCCTTTTGGTCCATCGTTGCCAATGGGACCAGTGTCGCCTTTTGTACCAATGTTCCCTTGAGGACCAGTTATACCAATTGGTCCTTGGATACCAATCGCGCCATTTGTTCCCGCGATTCCAGTATCACCTTTTATGCCGACATCACCTTTTAAACCTGTATTACCTTTTGGACCAATATTACCTTGATGGCCTATATCCCCACTTAAACCCTGGATACCTTGGGTACCACTTATTCCACGGGGTCCTATATTCCCAATAACCCCTTGTATACCTTGGGAACCAGCTACCCCCTGAAGACCAGTGTCTCCTTGTTCGCCACGTTCGCCTTGTGGTGCGGAGAACTCAGTCCAACTGGTTTGATCCAAGTGAGGAGCTAGGCCACTCGGTTTAATTGAAGTATTTAATATCCACATAGAGATATCTGGATTTGAACCACTACTTACACTAAAAACATAATCACCTTGTTTATATATAACAGTATTATTCCAACTACCCTTATTAGTTAAACCAATACCATGACTACCTTGTGCTCCGGTACGACCTTGTATACCGCGAGCACCTGTAATTCCACGGGGACCAATCTGACCATTTATCCCATTCAAACCATGAATTCCATGTATCCCGGGATTTCCAATACTACCTTTTATTCCTCGTATACCAGTATAACCACGAGGTCCAGAATTTCCTCTGGAACCAATGCTGCCTCGTGGACCTGTTTGACCTACTGCTCCTGGTAGACCTGTATTTCCCACAGGACCTGTATTACCTGGCAACCCAGTAGAACCTTTAATACCAGTGATACCTGTTAATCCTTGGATACCTTGGATACCCTGGATTCCCTGTATACCATTTGTTCCACTTGGACCAATAACCCCTTGTATACCTTGAGGACCGGTTATTCCCTGGGGACCGATTATACCTTGGTCGCCTTGTGGGGCTTTAAGCTCTATCCATTTGGTTATATCTAAATACGGCAATATGTTAATGGATTCAGTTAGCGGTTCCTTCAATATCCACAAAGAACTTTCAGATTCTGAGATACTGTTTCTACTAAAAACATAATCACCAGGATTATATTTTTTTTTAGCATCCCAATGACCTCTATTAGTTAAGCCCATACCGGCGATACCTTGTTCACCTGTATGACCGCGGGGACCCTGGATGCCTGTGATTCCTTGGGAACCAATTGAACCATTCATTCCGTTCGTTCCATTAATACCACTTGGTCCCATATTTCCGACAATACCTTGTATTCCTTGTATGCCAGTATTGCCTTGGCATCCAGTATTACCTTGAAGGCCAATAATGCCTTGGGGTCCTGTTATACCAGTTAACCCTTGAATTCCTGTAATTCCGGTATCGCCTTTTATGCCTGTATCGCCTTTCTGACCGGACGCACCTTGTATACCAATATCCCCTTGGAGACCTGTATGCCCAGTTACCCCCCTAATACCTTGGATACCGATTGTCCCATGTATACCAGCGCTTCCAGTAGCACCTTGTATACCTTGGTTGCCTGTTATTCCCTGAGGACCCGTATTTCCAATGTTGCCCTGAGGTGCCGTAAACTCTATCCAATTATTTAGATCTGAGTATGGTTGTTTATCAGATCCTAAAAAAGGTGGAATTGCCTTTAATATCCACATTGAACTATCTGATATTATGGCACTACTTCTACTAAAAACATAATCACCTGGACTGTACCTTTTATTGGGAACCCAAGTGCCTCTATTTGTTAAACCGATTCCGTGTTTACCTTGTGCTCCTATTGGACCTTGGGCACCGCGCGGGCCATTAATGCCTTGTGGACCGGTTGATCCGTTTATTCCATTTAATCCATTTGTTCCAGTAGTTCCCGTAGACCCATTCGCACCATTCATTCCTGTATTTCCAATACTACCTTGTTTCCCTTGGATACCACGACGACCTGTTGTCCCCATGGGACCTTCTATTCCTTTTTCACCCTGTGGCGCAATAAACTCTATCCAATTGTTTTGATCGGTATATGGCATATTATTGGATCTTATTGGCGATCCAGCCTTTAATATCCACATAGAACTGCTTGTGTTTAAAAGGCTTTTTTGACTAAAAACATAATCACCTGGTACATATTTGTAATTTGTAACCCAAATGCCTTTATTAGTCAAACCTATCCCATGACTCCCTGGAATTCCCTCAATACCTTGTATGCCCTGAGAACCAGTAGCTCCTATGTCCCCAACTATCCCTTGAAGACCTTGTATACCACGAGGGCCTGTGTTACCAATGCTACCATTTGTACCAGAAGTTCCTCGTGGTCCTCTAACACCGTCTATTCCATTTGTCCCATCTGTTCCAGCAATACCCTCTGGGCCAGTAAATGGATTCCCATCCATATCAAGTAGCGTTCCTACATTTGAAATATCAAAATTTGACTGTTCACCGCATATTTCTTTTACCTTTAATCTTTCGACTATTTTTTTGCCTCTGGTCATAAATATATTATACAAATAAATAAATATTAAATATATTCCTTAACTTAATAAAATTTCAAATTATTCTTATATTATGCTAAACCCACAATAAAATAATATTACCAAGAACTTAACGGTGTCCTTTTCCATGTGTTGGCGTGAGTACAAACATATATATAATTATTGTCCCAAGTTACTGTACCTCTTGTACCTATAGAAAGCGAGTTTTCTGGTATATTAGATTGTAAAGAAATATCACCAGAAAAATATGCGTTGCCAGCAAAATATGCGTCACCACGAAAACTTACAAATGTTTTATTACCAGAGGCCGATGAATCATAAGCAGCGACGGCTGTTATTACTTGAGCACCAGTAGGATCAGAGTTCTCTGATACCAACATGGAAATATACGTCTGTGATGTATCCACAAATAATTTTCCTTTGATACGGATATTATCTGTGACATTTAAGTGTCTGACACTTAAAGCCGTTAATCTTCTATTGTCTGTCATTATACATATAATTTATTAAATTTATTTTTTAATTAAAATAATTGTTAAT
>Ga0209279_10001664_pt1 | contig 11447 bp, 18 predicted proteins | sample CoawatmetaG00DNA_3_FD_187508 | JGI IMG/M metagenome (GOLD analysis project Ga0209279, IMG submission 187508) | Marine microbial communities from the West Antarctic Peninsula - Coastal water metaG006-DNA (SPAdes) (version 2) | ecosystem: Environmental > Aquatic > Marine > Coastal ... | reverse complement strand
TTTATAGATCATTAATAAAAGCAGGCCACTCAGCGCAAAATTTGTAGCGACAGAAGCCCAGACCCAAAGCGGGCGCTCGTCCACTGGGTCCTCCTGGATGAGGGGATCCACGTTCCCAACAGGTGGGTCCATCACCCCATACCCAGAAGGGTACCCTTCGCCTATTCCCCCCGTGGGGGTATCATTCGTGTATCCATAACCATACATTTACAATAACACTTTACTTTATTTTAAAGATTTATCTCTACTTTAAAATAAATGGAGGACAGATACATCCGTGACTCAATTGCTATTTTAACACCTGTTCTGGAATCATCTGTAGTTATTGCTGCACGCTACTGTACAAACAGTGGAAGAAACAGTGTAACTGCCGAGGATGTAGCGTATTCGCTGAGATATTGTGCAAGGTACTTATGTGGGAAGCACATTGGTTCACTTTTTCCCGAAATCTACGAAGAAGATTCTGATTCTGATTCAGATGAGGATGAGGAAAATGAATCTGACGACCAGGATGAGGAGAAGAACCCCTTTGTTAGATATACAGGCGACGATCAACTCATGAATGAAATCAATACGTGTTTTGACACATGGGATGATTGGGTACCCGAATGTAAGGCACAGGAGATGATAAAAAATGCTATCAATAAAAAGGAAGAAGAGGGTGATGGATTTTAGTTCTCTTAAACATATAAAATTAAAACAACCTGATTCATGTCCCAGGGGATTTAATATTCTTCAGGATAACTATCTTGGTCTATCTGATTCAGAGAGTTCCCCTGATGAGGAGATTGTAACAGATGATGAAGTGGATGAAGATGAATGTGACTTTTATTTATCAGAAAGCAACCATACCACGGATACTGAAAGTATTGATGACATTCCCATGAAAAGTTTATCAATCTCCAGGAAGAAACCAGGAGAACAAAAATTTCCCGATGAACTGGCCCCAGAAACTGATTTTATAGAGGACTAAATATTTTATATATTTATAGTATAATACAAACATGGACTCCATTACTCAGCAGGCTAATGTTCTCGCCACCTCAGTTCGCGCCCAGTCCCTGACTGCCATTGTCGGTGGATTCTCTTTTGCTTCAGCCATTGCGTGGATGGATGCCGTCCGCTGGATGATTTCCCAGGTTGTGAAGGTCCAGCGCAACGGCGGTGCCTATTACTTCCTTACGGCCCTTTTCACCACCCTTCTGGCAGTACTGTCCTTCACTGTCATTAACCAGTTCGGTGAGGTTAAGAAGCCCCAGCAGCCGATGTACGCGGTAAGATAGTTCTGAATGTTCGCAGAATTAATACTATAATGACTATAATTACAGTCGACCCACCATAAACCAATACATCCTTATTCCCCAACCATCCATATTGGTCCCTAAACCTACCAATATTGAGAGGCGGCGGCAGTTCCTGCATTTTCGGTACCTTGTGGTCATCCTTGGTGAGGGACAATTTATCCAAATTACATGTAATTTCAAATTTTAATATATGATTTCTTAATTTGAAATTGTAGGGATGAATTTCTTTGAAATTGTTACAATAAAATCTGATATGGAGACGCTCGATGTAGCTTTCTGTCCCCCTATAGAAATTGTGTCTGACGGGGTCATCATTCCCATTCATGTCTATTAATCTACGGACAGTGTAGGCCACCGTTATGATTCTTCCAAAGTAATGTAGTGGTGCCTGCTCCTCATTGCCAATGAATATATCATTTTTGATATCATCCCTATCATCTCCATTTAGGGATATTATCAAGGACGTGGGACCATCAATGTCGATGGAATTGGATATTATGGTTGTTGAGGGACCGTAGGTTGTGTTGGGAAGGAACCCCCACGTGCATGCAGGACTGCTGGCCCCGAAGGTGAGTGAAAAGGCATTCGTGTTGGAAAATGTGAGAGCATTGGTATTGGAACTGTATTCCACCGCCCCCACAAATCCAAGTTCATCGGTAAATTGTTGTTGGACATTGGATGCAAGAGCATTTCCGGTTAGATAGTCCCTTTGGGTGAGTTCTACAAGGGTAGTATCATAGGTAACATTACTGTTGTATTCGTCAACGGTCCACTGACTGAGTGGAATTCTGGCAGATATCAATTTCACCTGAGATATGTTATACATAGGTCTATTGATTTCTACTTTATAGTCCTGTGGATTAGGGTATTTAACCACATCCCTCTGACTACTGTCTACTTCAAGAAGATACTGTTCTTCCATTATTAGTATTATGTGTTTTTAAATTTGCTGTTTTTACTTCCCATATAAATGGTGAGCCAGGGGGTTCTTGTTGAGAACCTTAGCTGCCAGTCCCAGATTGCATGAACGTGGGTCGGGCTGTCCCTTGTAGGAGTTTGTCTGGTAGTATTTATCCTGTACGTAGGTCTGGTTTTGTGATCCTGTGGGTCCTGGCATGCCCTGGACCACGGTTGTTGCCATATCCTTAACCTGGGTGAGAGCGCCTCCTGCCTGAAGGGCATCCCCCCGTACATTCATTCTTCCTGCATTTCCTTCTCTATCCCTTTTCCCTCTAAACACACTGGGTCTTATATTGGTGGGTGCCACCTCGTAGCCGCCCTCGAAGTTGGTTATTCCTGGTGCTGCCGGTCCCAGGTGATCCCTCTGGAATATGGTACGATCACCCTTATTGCGAGTGGGGTTATCCTGCACCGAAGGCATAGGCACAAGATCCTTGGCAGGTCCGTACTCCAGTCCATCATCTCGTGTTGTTGTGACCGATCTATTTGTTTGGCGTTTTGTTCTTTCGAAATTCTGACGACCTGTCTGTCCAGTGAGGGCGCCGCCCTGGCCTTCGGCTCTTCCGCGGACTGGGGGCCTTCTTGCCCACTGGGCTGCGGTTGTGGCAGGTTTGTTGTGGATGACCTGGGAAGGCAGGGTTGGCTGGGATACAAAGGACCCAGCAGGGCCTGTGCGACCTGGGAGGGTATTCATTTTGTAGCCATTGACATTATTGGGCATCACTCTGTACAGCTGCTGAAAACCACCATAGGCAGGTATCGCCGGGCCAATCCCCAGCCCTGGACCTACATACTGTTTTTCCATTGGCTGAACACTGTTCATTTTCCCTGATACATCCTGTCTATCGTACAAATTGTAGACGGGCTGTCCATGGGGATTTCTTCCCGAAGTGGGTGTCACTTCCGCAAAGCTCCCCGTTTCGTGTTTGGGGTCAAGGAGATTTGGGTTGGTATTTCTATTTATTTCCTGGGCCATGGAATCCTGGTTAAGGTAATGATTCATAGCAACATCATAGTTTCCCTGCTGAACAGGTGTATTTTCAAATGGTGCCTCCTGCGCTGGGATAGCCCCCACGATGGGAGCATAATTTTCCTTTTTTTCACATAAAACTTTTCCAGCATAGACTAGGCCTGTAATCGCTATGACGGACAAGGGGTCCATAGTTATTATATGGAATTATTTATTTATTTTCTGGAAGTACAATATCTCTGGAGGAAGAGGCCGTTCTGCAACTCGGCCCTGGTACTTTGGGGTTCATATGACATTACCCTCTGGGGTAACTTGCATTCCACATTCTGGGAAGGGAAAGAATAGGGGTGTTGCTGGTAGTATTTCTCGAAGGCGTTGGTGCTTTGGGGGCGCAGGGCATCATCCACCTCAATAAGGGAGTGGGGTGCGCCCTTTCCTGCCATATAGGGTGCTGTGCCGTATTCGACACAGCTGGGCCGGCAGCAATTGTTAAGACTGCTGGGCTGGGGAGGTGTCATAATTTCTTCATTTGCCCTGTATTCAGGGACTGCATGGGCCTGTACGTGCTGAATGCCGGGCTGTAACGTCCAAGGATTTGGTTCCATTTATTATACCTGAGGATTTAAAATCCAGACCGCGGTTGGTTTTGGCCCAGGGAATCGAGACCACCCAGGGCTTCACCCTGTACCCCTCGGGCATTGGGGCTGCACGACCCTGGTGACATGCGACATCCCTGTGCGCCCGTCTGTGCGCCCCATGCTGCCTGTGCAAACCCTGTCTGGTCATTGGGGATGGTTGTGGCTGGCATGGAATTGAGACGCGAGAGTCCAAAAGTCCCACGATATCCATTCATTAGATCCCCTGGGGCCATGGGGATGTTGGGATCATCCATGATGTGTGCTATCTCTTTCTGAACTTGGGGATAATAACAAGCTCCCGGTCGGTCGGGGTATTCTGTATAATCACTTAGTAACACGTTGGCCATGGGGTTATTTTTGGTAGGGGCTTCGCACACTGTCCTTCCCAGGGAAGGATTAACTCTTCCGTCGGCCTGGGCAGGTCTCATGGTGGGGTTAACCATAATATCCGATGTGTAAAAGGCATACAGGACACCCAGTGCCACTCCACCCAACACGAAGACACGGCTATCCTTCTGAATTACAAATAGAATTACAGAAATATATATAATGAAACGAGTAGTTGCATTAACTCTTTCGTTTACGTCCTGTTTGTCATTGGGCCAGAACGAAAGAAGATTTTTTGATAATACTTGCGGGTCATCAAACCACACTGACATTGTTTGTTACTTATATATGTATTTATTTATTACGAACCACCCATGTTCATATTTCCAAACATGCTCATCAGACCCGATAGGGCATTCATGTCCACGGGTTTATCAGCTGTCCCGTCCTGTCCATTTTTAACCATAGAGTCGGCAATGCCTTCAATGGCCGCGAGGGTTTCCTGGGGAATTGAATTAATGGTAGTACCCAGAATCATAAGTGTCTGAATATACTGCCAAATGGCACCCTTGGTTGTGGGAGACAATTCATCAGTCCACAGCTTATCGATATTAATGGAATTCAAAAAGTCAATTTTGCCCGAGGTAAGGACACTCTCATCTTTAGCCATGATTTCGCCCTGAAAAGGCCCCACAGACTCCATGAACATATTAACCAGACTGCGTGGGTTGGTTGATGTAAGAAGAGACAAACTCGCACGATATTTGGTAAGTTTTTTCTCCTCGGGGAAGGTCTGAATAAGCTCATCCATGAATTGCTCCAGCATGTTGGTAAAAGCACTCACACTCGCCATTTATACTATAATAGATTGTTTTCTTTAAATTAAAACGCTTCGGATGAAATTTTTTCACGAACTGCCGAACCATGGGATACTATAAAATACACCATAATGGCATTCAGGGCTGCAGGTTTACAATAGGCACTCATTTCCTGTTTGGGTTCGTTGTTCATTCTCTGTTTGGCGTAGATATATGCTGAGGTCATGGCAGCTGCTGCCATGGCGGCCCCCGAGGGTGTCCGTAAATGTTCAGACAATTCCATTTATACTTTACTCTTTTATTATATTTCTGGTATCAGATGCGTCCTGCATGAGAACATCGTCATCTTCAGCCCCCGGCTCCTCCTCCGGCATTCCCCGGTGTGGGGGTACCTGGATATTCTTAACTTCCTGGGGAATTTCGTCCCCACTAACTGGCCCAGGGGCCTCGGCTTCGGTCTCAACCGGGGTCTCTGTCTCGCCTGGGAGTTCCGAGGGTGAAGGAAGCTCCTCAATCTCGTCACCAGAATCCTCTATTTCAGGATCTTCTGTATCCGAACCCAAATGACTTTCAATGTCAACATCCTCATGGGGGGCCTGCTGGCTCATGTACGCCTCCAGGATCTTCTGGGTGGGAACAAGTTTCTTCACCACCTTTTCAAGACAAATTCTGTTAATTTCAGTGATTTTATCTACCTTTTCATCATCTGTTATATCTTCCTGGATCCAATAGGGATCCTTGTAAATAGCCTGGGCATTTTCTTCGTAAATCATGTAAATGAAGTCCTCGCATTTGGGAAGACGTAGGGGGATCTTCTTCTTAACTTCATTCAGTCGGATGGAGGACAAAATCTTGACCTTCCCAACAAATACAGCAGCAATCAGATCTCCCAGAAAACTACAGGATTTTAATACCTCCTCGGAATGCTGTTTGACCATCCCCTGGTTCCACGATTTAACATCCCTGAGGTACTGCTGGAATTTCAACAGGGTATTCTTCCCCTTGGAATCCACAACAGATCGATTATACATCTCCTCAAAGGAAGCCAGTAAAAATGGAACCAAGACAGTATTCAGCTCCTCCATGTACTCCTTCTGGGCATAGGCTAAAATATTGAGATCGGACGAACCCTCCATATTTTAACATTATTTCGTATTATATTTTTCATTACTTTTCGCGCTGATACCTGGCAGCTACCTTTTTTAAATTGACGAGACTGGGAATTTTAAATTCCTCTTCCAGAACATGTCGTTCCGTCTCTGGTTGTTCCCGGTCTAATTTGCGGCGGTCCTTGTCCCAATTAACATACATGGAACTTTCATTTATTCGTGCAGTACGGTACCCTCCATTCTTGATCTGCCGATCTATGTAATTAGTAGCCAGTAACAAATCATACACGGGACACCCCAGAACCCAGGGAGGAATAGTAATCATTGTGTGGACCTGGTTCATTTCTGCTGCATTCTTGATTTTACGAGAAACTATTTCCAGTATCTTTCTGTAGGTTTCCTTCCGTACTTCCTTTTTCTTTTCTTTCTCTTTCTGCAGTGCAGCTGCGGGTACCAAACCCATCTTACTGTGGCTTCAGTTTTTTGTTAAGCGCCTTTAACACATCCTCTATGCAAAACCTGTAACGTCGGCGGATGGGGTGGTGGGGTTACCCAGGGCCTTTAATACTGCCTCCATGCCATTCTTGGAGGGGTTGATGGACTGGAGGAGTTGGGTGTCAGGGAGGAAGGCAGAGGCACACCCGCTGCTGGGAAGCGATCCCGTGGGACCGGATGCATCTGCTGCAGGAACCTGGGTCCGGACAGAAGAGACGGTGAAATTGTCAGTATCGCCCTGTTCCACGACCTTACTCATCAGCTCGGTCACGAAGTAACTCTTGGGGTCATAAAACATGAAACGGGTATCGTACATGGTGCCACGGGGGCCTGAGTATTTGTTCACATATATGGTCTCAATAGGGACCAAACACTTCTGGGTCTTCTCTTTCATAAAACTCTTAACGGTTTCCAGAATGGAAGCAATCTTGCTGGGAGCTATGTCGGTCAAATCCTGGGTATACTGGGACATGTCCAGGGGATCGGGGTCCTCATTGACAGTAAATTTGGCAACGGGCTTTTCCCAGCCTGATAAACCAAAATCAACAAATCCCTCCTTGGTACCCATAAACACACAGACCAAAATTATCAATAGTATGACAAGTGTACAGTTCATATTAGTATATTGCGTTAAAATATTTTAAACAAAATTCTTGTTTAGAACAGAACATGAGTATATTAATATTTAGTAAAAGGTGTCCACATTGTATGAATGTTATAGAATTTATAAAAGAAAACAAACCTCTTCATAATCTTGTTACATTTCATGATGTAAATGTCAAGGGAATTCCTCCCAAATTGCACAATAAAATTACAAGTGTGCCTGTGTTAATTACTAAGGATGGAGGCATCCTGTCAGGTAAAGATATCATACCCTGGTTTCAAAATCTACTCCCCACTGAATTTACGGGGATGGGTGGGGGGATGAGTTCACAAAATCTTGACGGAAATGATGAGGTTGGGGATTTCTTTGCCCTGGATGATTATTCCAAGGAACTGGCAGGACCCATGACCAAGGACTTACAGAATAAAATAGACATGAAGGTAAATGATGCATATACAGAAAGGAACCAGAATTAAAGAATACAACATAATTCAAAGTAGATGTTATTTAAAACAATACAAGCAAATGCTCTTAAATCCTGTTTTGAAGTTTTGAAGGATATTATTAATGATGTTAACATGTTTTTTGATGAAGAGGGTATGAAGATTGTGGCCCTGGACAATGCCAAGGTGGCCCTCATCAACATGAAACTGCAGGGAGACAAATTTGAGGAATATAGCTGCCCTGCCCCCATAAAGGCAGGGGTAAATGTATCCAACCTGTACAAACTCCTTAAATTTATTACATCCAATGATATACTTACCATCGAAATAAACAACACCGAACATATGGAAATTCTAATTGAAAATGATATCAAGCACACGGTCACAAAGTTCAAACTCTCCCTCCTGTGGATAAATGATGACGAGTTACAGCTTCCTGAAATTGATACCACCTGTACAACAATCCTACCCAGTATAGACTTTCAGAGGATCTGTAGGGATATGGGAAATTTAGCATCCGATATCTACATTTACAGAAAGAAAAATATCCTAGAAATAGCCTGTAAGGGAGATTTTGCCCACCAGGAAACCCAGTTGGATACAGAACAAACAGACTTCCAGGGTGAAATTGGAAATATGTATTCTCTTAAATATATACACCTATTCACTAAATCTACAGGGATGTGTTCCACCATGAAAATTCAACAGACTGCGCCAAGTGATAAAATGCCCATCACATTCATATATGATGTAGCCAACTTGGGTAAAATAGAATTTTATTTAGCTGCAAAGTTAGACGAATGATAAAACAGAATCCTTGGCATCACATATCTTGGTACTTATCATGGTTTCGACAATAACTTTAGGGTGATCATATTTCATTATATCCCTAAATTTAACATCCTGTCCGTGGAAATCTCCCCGGGGACCAGCCACGCGCCGAAGACGCCCGCTGATGTCCATGGTCTTATCTTCCCCATCCCTACTGGCCCATGCACCCGTTATGGGTAAATGGAATTTCATTTCCCCATTAGATGGGGGAGGCCACATGAAGTCACTACCCTCCTGGGCTACATAATTATAGCTCTTGCTGGAAAATGTATATTTTACATTGACCAGCATGTGGGAAACATTAGATGGCTGGGTATCAAAATACTTGTGGATAGCACCCTCTCCCTGGCAACGAAACTCCTGGGTAATGTCCCTGTAGTACCCTCCGCTCTCACCGTTAGTCAACCAGTAACGGGACTCGTCGGCCCATTCCTCCTTCAACTCGCCATCTCCGTCCAACACAGAATCAGCCTGGTAATACAAATACACCCTCCGTACACTATAATCAGCACGAGACCAGAAGAGATAAAATTGATAATATAATTCATGAAGCAATTCTTTTAAGTAATTCATTCTTTTTATTAATAAAGATTTTTGTCTTTATACTTGTAGATGGATGCACTATATGAAAAAAGATGCCATGATTTCCGGGATGATCCGGATAAATTAACTCAATATATGATACAATGTATGCCTTACATAAAGGAATTTTATGAACTAGATGAACAAACAGTAACCGATGATAAGTTTCCATTGGTCTTTCGGAAAAATACAAAGGGACAGGAATTATTCGAAAGATTTATGATAGAGGTAGAAGGGAAACCACAACCTATCAAGAGGACGAATATCCATGACTGTAGAGAATGTGGGACAGAACTTATGGAAACTACATCCTGTACTGTCTGCCCAGGATGTGGGTTACAAATAGAAATCCTGGGAGAAGGACAATTAACCTACAAGGATGAACAGGAAATTGAAAAAGTTATTGTATATTCCTACAAAAGAGAAAATCATTTCAACGAATGGATTTCACAATTTCAGGGAACAGAATGTACAAATATACCAATGGAAATTATAGAAAATTTAAAATATGAATTTAAAAAACAAAAAATACAAGACCTGAGTGATATTACACACACAAAGGTAAGAGCCATTCTAAAAAAACTAAGACTCAATAAATACTACGAACATGTTCCCTACATAACAACAATCATTAATGGAATTACTCCACCCAGGATGTCCCACGGACTGGAGGCCAGGCTAAGACTCATGTTCAATGAAATTCAGGAACCCTTCGAAAAGAGCTGTCCCAAGGAAAGGAAAAACTTCCTAAGTTACTCCTACGTACTTTACAAATTCTGTGAATTGGTGGGACAGGATGAATTCCTACCCTGCTTCCCATTACTCAAATCCAAAGAAAAACTCAAACAACAGGACATAATTTGGAAAGGAATTTGCGCAATTTTACATTGGGAATATTTACCAACTATATAGTGTTTCGCTGTCGCTTCCGGGATGGCAACGGGGCGGGAGTACGGTCCTGGATGGTCTGCATCTGCCAACGCACATTGTTATTAGTAACCGCACTGGGAATATTTTGCCGGTACTGGGTATACTTATTATTACGTGCAAGTTTACGAAGCTTGGTACCAGAAACCCCACTAAGAGTATTACCATTATTGCGTGTTCCACCATTTATTGTCCCAACGTTGCGGCTATTCATCATAGCCCGAAACTGATTGACGCGGTTGGACCCAACACATATGGAAACCTCCTTGTGGCTCTTCTGCAGGGCATCAGCAATGGCACCCGGCCAACTGTTCGCCTTCCGGACATTCACATTAGGAAAGATACTCTTCACCATACCCATACGCTCATCTTGGGTAAAGGGATTCTTGGTTTTATCGGCACGGGTTTTGTAACTACCCTTACTCACATAGATGATGGGGGTCTTATTCTGGTTCCGAGCAAGCTTAATCATATTGCGTAAGTACTTTTCGTGACCGCTCGTAAGGGGTTGATAACGACCCAGGGCGAATATACATCCTTCAGACATTTAAAATAATGGGATATTTTAAATATTTGATCCTAGATATTAATTTCACTGTGAACTTCAATATCATCACTGTCACCACAGGGAAAATTAATCACATGTCCACTGCGGATACCCGTAAGGGTCATGTAGTTCCTAAGTTGAGTTATTTCTTTAGATTTTATAGAAGTAATGGACTTCAATTCAAGAATGGTATCATTATTAATCACAATGTCGATGCGCTGGTGGCCCACCACATGTCCCTTATAACTGACGGGAACGATCCTCTCCGTGTCATATGAGATTCCATTCTCACGCATAGCGACTTCCATGGAACGGTGGTAAACACTTTCTGAAAAACCATTCCCAAGCGTACGATAAACATCCCTTGCATACTCTAATATATCAGACATACTTTATACTGCGTCTAGTTCTTTATCTACCCATATTGGCAGCAAACCGATTCGACATATTCGCTCTATTAACCTTCTTCAGCCCGCTCATTACATTCTTTACACCATTAGTAACCTGTGCATTATTATTACCATTAGCTGCACCCCTAATGGCATTCTTTACACCATTAGTAACCTGTTCGGCATTATTAACAAGCTCATTTACAACAGCATTAACTCCGGCACCATTGGTCTTGTTCAGCTTTTTAGCAGTATTCTTGGCATTATTCAACATCCTATTGGCCGCATTGACCGCAGCACTGGCGCTGCCACCACTATTTATCACATTCGTGGCAGCTTTGGGGATGTTCGCAATCTTGTTCGCAAGGTTGTTGACCGCATTGTTGTTGTTGAGATTGCCAAGATTGCCCTTGTTGCTGCTATTGCTGAACAACGAGCCGCTGCTAGTGTTGGGCTTGTTGTTGTTGGGCTTGGCCATTCCATTAAGGGCAGCCTTTGAATTG
>Ga0209279_10001657_pt1 | contig 11465 bp, 7 predicted proteins | sample CoawatmetaG00DNA_3_FD_187508 | JGI IMG/M metagenome (GOLD analysis project Ga0209279, IMG submission 187508) | Marine microbial communities from the West Antarctic Peninsula - Coastal water metaG006-DNA (SPAdes) (version 2) | ecosystem: Environmental > Aquatic > Marine > Coastal ... | reverse complement strand
TTTATATCGTGAAACTAATAATAATAAATTAAGTGAAACTAATCTAATTAATAAACTACGCGATGCTTATCACAAGCTAGATACAAAAGAAGATTGCCCGGTATGTTATGAAACTATTGAAAATGATAATTTAATAATCCCGAGATGCGCTCATTATATATGTAATGTGTGCCATCCTCGTTGTAATGCTTGTCCGGTATGTCGTGTTAGTTATAATGCGTTAGTAGATGTGTAATATAATTCGAAACTCAATAAAAAAATGTATAAATTGTATTTTTTATTGTGTTTCTCTCCAAGTCAAGTCTTCTTTAGATAAAGGGGTGGCATTCATACATATACATATTAGTCTACATATAATAAACCCAACAATAACGACCGTAATTGCTCCGGTTAAGACACATATAAGTAATACCGGGTCTCCCATAATAGTAATATATTATTATCGAACATTGTCTTTATGTTTTAGGGTTACATATTCAGTCCACAGTGATTACAATATTTAATTTGTTGTGTTTGTTCTTCGCTGATATCAATATAATCTTCTATTATTTCAGTATGTTCACAAAACTGTTTTAAATAATTGTTGATAGAACATACAATCTCGTTGTAATCGGCATTTCTTTTATCATATGCCAGACGTTCAATATGAATCTTAGCTTCAGCTATATGTAATATATCTTCAGATGGTTCCATCGTTACTAGCATAATATAATAGTAGTTTTTATGTTATTGTATTATATTCAAATGGCATAAAGTTATGGTGCTATACTATTATATTCAAATGGCATCATCAATCAATGGAATGAGACCTAAATCTGATAATTGGTCGGTAGAACAACTAGTTAACCTAATAAACCAAAAACGCATTCGAAATCCAAAATGTCAAAGAAGGAAGAAATGGGGTAAACATCCGATAACTAATTCCAAGAAATCAAATTATCACGATTATATCAAATTTCTATATGATACTTGTTATTCAGTTGAAGCTATCACTATTGCAAAGTACATTGAAGATAAAGAAGAAATTTATGTAAATATAGACGGTAATAATCGAATAAATGCTATAGTGTATTTTTATAACCATCCACTAGATATATTTCGCAATAATTTTCACGAGCTCCGTTATTCAGGGGCCAAACACACAGCATTTATTCAGATGTTATCGGATATAAATTACCCAACATTTATGGGAATACGAAGAATGACTCGTTATATAAACCGTTTAAAGAACGAAGAATTAAGTTCTTATTGGAAAAGTTTGGATGACGACATGATTGAATACATTGAAGATGAAGTGGAAATCGTGCAATCTGTATTAAAGATTTCGGGTGGTGAATTTTTCCACACTAATGTGTTTATGAATTTGGTGATATTTAATAATCCGTCAACCGACCAATTATCTCAAATTTTTTCAAACATTAACATGAATAGTAATCCATTATCATCAAACGATATATTGGCAGCAACTTTATTATGTGCGAATGAATTCAATCTTGATTTTGATCCTTTTCTAAAAACAAATCTATACGGGCAATTGAATAAATATTACAATGAACGACAAGAAGATGAAATCTTAGAATGCTACCATCCCGATAACAGTATTGAAAAAATGAACGGAACCGAATTCTTGATATCATTCCAAAATTACTGCTCTGAGAAATACCAACTAATACCGAATTTTGAGTCAGATACAACTGAAGGAACCGGTGTCTTTCATAAATTATTTGATTTATCCATTGTATTTTACGGATTACACCCGAGTAATTTTACAACCGAAAACATACAGCATTTCAGCGAATCAATTATAAAATCATTGGAAGTATTAAGTTCAATTGTGAATAAAGTGTGCCCTCCGACAATTGATTTATATCATTTCAAACAAGATTCTCAATTAACATTGAAAAAGACACCTTTAATCGTTCTAATTGTAACCACAATTAAGTTATTGGAATTAGTGAATGATACTAAGATTTCCGAACAGAAGATGCATACTATATTAAAACGGACAATATGCTACCATTATTTATTGGACTATCTACCCAAAGACAAACGCGATAAATATACGGTAAATGATGATATTAGGTGTCAAGTCGGGGGCAAAGCAATTCAAACCAAAGTGAATAACATAATACAAAAACCCGAACAAGTCGGTCATACTATAACCGAACAACTAATGACTGGATTATTTAAAGATATAGTAGAGTATTATAATCAACCATATAAATGCGAAGACCGTCCAAAGCGACGTCGTGGGTTATCATTCCCTTACAGATTACTTTTAAGTTTATATTATAACAACCGAGTCCCCTATGTTTATACTCAAAAGAAGCAAAACATAGACCACGTGTTTGTATTTTCATCTAGTTGGGAGAATGATAATAAAATAGATTTGGACCGCATTGGTAATTTGATATTAATTGATGGTGAATTGAATAATAAACGTAGTAATAACTCTATCCAATATTATTACGATACCGTTCCTGATTTGATGAATTGTTTGAATTATCCAAGTATAGAAACATATGACAGCGTGGTAACGCACGATAAGAAATCTGTAACAATTCAAGACACTGAGAATTTTAAAAAAATAACGGGTAATATAGAAAATATGTATATTGAGAATGCTGTAAAATGTATATTTGATATGTAAATCCTGTATTTTTATCTTTTATTCATCATCATTTTCATCACATAAGTTACATTTTAGCCACTGACCTCTTGGCTCATATTCTTCTTCATTCACGCAAAAATAAAAAAGAGGTATTACCCCCTTTTTTATTTTTTTAATTGTTTTTAACATAATAAATTACACATACATTGCTAAGAAACTTTGATTTTGCTCCTTATCGTCCGCAGTATGAATGAGTATGTCGGCTTCCTTTGGTGTTACTGTAAATGGAAATGTTACTTCCAACTTAATATCCTTACCAAATAAAGGTGTGTCTTTCTTCATAAGTCTAAAGAGGTTCAACTTGGTATGAATAATCTCCAAACATCTTTTAAGATTTCTAACACCATCCTCTTCCTTAGTCATACTTTCACTTGATACGATATGCTTAATTGTCTCATCTGGGATAATGACATCGCCTTCTTTGAAGTTGACTTGTTCGCGAATCTTGGGAAGAAGATATTTTCTTGAAATAATAACCTTCTCGGCAGCATCATATCCCTTAGTTTGAATACGATACATTCTATCACGAAGAATAGGGTTGACCTTGCTTTCGTCATTATAACTGAAGATAAATAGACACTTACTTAGGTCAAAATTCACCTCAGAGAAATACTTATCGTGGAACTCGCTGTTTTGAGAAGTATCTGTTAGATGGGTCAAAATACCGATAATTTCTTCGCCACGAGGAGTATCGCTAACCTTATCCAACTCATCAAAGTAAATCACCGGGTTCATCGACTTGCTATCAATTAAGGTTTGGACGATCTTTCCCCAACTACTTCCCTCATATGTATATGAGTGTCCTTCTAAGAAACTACTGTCGCCAGTTCCTCCAAGTGCGATGAATGCGAAGTCGCGACCAAGGATTTTACTAATACCTTCCTTTACAAGTGTAGTTTTACCTGTACCCATAGGACCTTTAATCGCAATAGCAGTACCCATAGCGGATGGGTTGGAAATCCATTGACCTACCATTTGCATGATTTGAAGCTTGGCATCGTTCAATCCATACACACAGTCGTCAAGTGTCGTAATAGCATTATCCATATAGTTGTGGCAGGCATCAACTCCATCTTCCATTGAGATTGATAGATTACGATAAATACCGAAAGGAATATGCATAAATGTATCTACCCAATTCTTAACTTTGAAGTATTCATTATCTCCAACTTCCATAGACTTTAACATACTTAATTTTTGCATAGCGACTGCTTTGAATTTAGCCGGCATATTTGTATCTAGAAGAGCTAATCTATAAGGCTTCTCAATATTAGTATGGGAATTAATTTCTTTCAAGTGTTTCATGACGGTAAGTTGTTCCTTATTTGAAAGCTTCTTCTTGAAGTAGTCAATCTCATTCGTTTGCTTTTTGTCAGCGTGAATTAATTTATGATAGTTCTTCGCATTTGTAACACGAGTGTTCTTTACAAGGTCTTTAATCGACTCATCGTAACCTTTGATAGCTTTTAACAAAACCTTACTCTTAGGGTTATTATTGAGTTTCTTTAACGTAGTATTCTTCAAATCAATCAACTCAAGGTAATCTTTTTCAGCATCTGCTAATTCAACCTCTTCGTCTGATGCCTCTTTATTTTTGTTATGTTTCTTAGATTTCTTAGATTTATGCTTTTTGTCGGACTGTTCGGTCTTAGGGAGTGCGAGTTCTTGATAATTTTCTTTCATAAATGTTTTCTCATCCTCACTATCACACTCAACGTCGTCATCATCTTCGTTATATTCCTCATTATCTTCGTCACCTTGTCCGTCAACTAGAAGAATATTATAAAATCCTCCATCATCTTCGTCATCATCATATTCTTCATCATAATCTTCATCTTCAGACGAAGAATCTTGTTTGTGTGACTTCTTATTTTGTTTCTTAGTTGAGCTGTGCTTCTCATTCTGATTTTTATTCGTATATTTTTTTTCAATCTTATCCGTAGTTTTTGAACGCTTGTTCATATACTTCGAAGGGAACATTTTGGAAACTAGTTTTTGTATTTCACCGCGACTAATGGAAGGTCCTTCTTCACTATCTTCTTCACTATCTTCTTCACTATCATCATTACTGTCTTCAGTTTCTTCAATGTCTTCTTCATCATTCTCTTCATGCTTCCTATGCTTTTTAGGAGGTTCGTAAGTAGAATCGCTTTCAGATTCCCATTCGTCTTCATCACTGCTTCCAGAATCAGAATCTTTGGACTTACGAAGCTTTCTCTTGTTTGTAGAAGACATATTCTTATTTGAATTCTTCTTAGAGGAAGTTTTATGGTCGGTAGTAGAGGGCATTATATTAGATTAAATCTATAATTTAAAGGGTTGTCTTAAATAGTATATGAAAATAATTTTCAATTTTTTTCAGAATATAGAAAATTGAAAAGAAGGGTATAAAAATATAAACAGTATAATTATAGGGTTTAATTGATTGCAATATGAATGAACCGAAACAACCTTCCAGAATCATTGGGGTACAGTTTAGTATGTTGTCACCGGAAGAGATTCGTAAGAACTCGGTGGTAGAAGTCACTACACGTGATACATACATAAACAATAAACCTGTCCCAAATGGTCTATTTGACTCGCGTATGGGGGTCTTAGAACCAGGTATAATTTGTCCGACGGATGGTCATACCTATATTGATACTCCTGGTTATTTTGGACATATTGAATTGGCGCGTCCGGTATTCTTCATTCAACATATCAAAGAAATAATGAAAATAAGCAAAACGATATGTTATAAGTGTAGTAAGTTACTAATAAATAAAAACGATCATAAACACGTGCTTGATATGCGGTCAGATAAAAGATGGAGTTATGTCTACGGTATTGCTTCTAAATTAAAACGTTGCGGTGAAGTTTCAGAAAATGGATGTGGTTGTAAACAGCCTAGTAGTATAAAACTAGAAGGCATGTCGACAATTATGGCAACTTGGGATAAGGTAGAAAATGACGATGGTGAAAATACCACAGTTCAACTTCGCCTAACCCCCGAGATTATTTTGAAAACCTTCCGTCGCATTTCTGATGAAGATGTGTCATTTATGGGGTTCAGTCCGAAATGGTCTCGTCCGGATTGGATGGTGTGTCAAGTATTACCGGTTCCTCCTCCTTCTATGCGTCCTTCTGTAAAGCACGACGCACAACAAAGGAGTGAAGATGATTTGACGCATATTTACAGTAACATTATCAAGTATAATCGTGATTTGGCTGATAAAATTGCGAATGAGGCTTCTACGAATGTGATTGAAGGCTTATCCACACAGCTTCAATATTTCATCGCAATGATTGTGAATAATAAGGTCAAGGGTGCGGATAGTTTGCGACAACGGTCTGGACGTCCTCTACAGTGTATTACTGGGCGTTTGAATAGTAAGGGTGGGCGTATTCGTGGTAATCTTATGGGTAAGCGTGTTGATTTCAGTGCTCGTTCTGTTATTACAGGTGACCCCAATTTGTCTATCCGACAATTAGGAGTTCCTATGAAGATTGCTATGAATATTACTAAGCCTATGACTGTGAATGACCGCAATCGCGACTTCTTGATGAAACTCGTTCAGAATGGTCCGGAAGAATATCCCGGTGCCAAGATTCTTGAACGAAAAAATGGTGAAAATATTTCACTAAGGTATGTAGACAGACTTTCTATACGTCTTGAAACTGGAGACATCGTTCACCGTCATATGATGGATGGAGATGCCGTCCTCTTTAACAGACAACCGAGTCTTCATAGGATGAGTATGATGTGCCACATCGCTAAAATTATGAAGATAGGTGATACGTTTCGTATGAATGTTGCGGATACAAAACCTTACAATGCAGATTTTGATGGGGATAGATTTTGTCCCAAACAGGTGACCGCCCAATAAGTTGTAGATATACTTATTGGGGAAAACGGTGTAAGTTCTACTGGTAGGTGTATTTCGCATAGGTACATTTTACTAATATAATCATCTAGTCATTCTTTAAAATAATAATATAAATATAACTCGCTCTCTATAATAAAATAAAAATGATATTGGATATTGGTGAAAACGATAAAGTTGTTGGTCAAATATATAAAATGACTAATACTACAAATGGAAAGGTATATATAGGTCAAACACGTAGTCACAGATTAAACCATAATAAATATAGACCATTTGGATATTTGGGAAGGTTCAAAGACCATATTTCAGAATCAAAAGGCAATCAAAAAAATCAAAGTAGATATTTGAATTGCGCCTTACGAAAATATGAAGGACATAATTTTAAGTGTGAATTAATTCTTACGTGTGAAGTAAATGAATTAGATGAACTTGAAAAAAAGTCTATAATTGAATATGATTCAAAATATCCAAATGGCTATAATCTAACAGATGGTGGTAAAGGAACAAGAAATAATCAGGGTAAATTTATTTGGAGATTAGAGGCTCCTCCCAGAATTTCAAAACCTCAACCGAAAAGTGACTATACAAAACAGTTGATTTCTGAACGGTTAAAATCAGCTCTTGATAATGAAGAACATCGAGAGAAAATGATGAAGCTAACTCAGAAACAACATTTGGCAACAAAATATGACCGATTCAATGGTGTAGTAATAGTTGATGACGACATTGATAAGTATATTCGGGTTCTTAGAAACAATACGAATAATACTGAATACGTCCGTATCGTCATTGATAAAAAAAGAATCACAACTTTTGTAGGAAAACACGAACCAATAGATGAAATAAAAGAACGAGCGAAAAAATTTATATTAGATTTAAAAGAGTGGCAACGTAGCCAAATTGACGGGAATTTCTTTAGAGCCCATACTACCACCCCATAATGGAAACATAATGGGGGAACTCGGTTAATTGCCGAACCCAATGGTAAAAAAGTATGGGATTAGACAATCCGCAGCCAAGCTCCTAAGTCCGTTATGATAGGATATGGAGAAGGTTCAGAGACTAGACGGTTACGGGTCTTAAATGAAGGTTTAATCAACCGGATAAGGCACAAGGTATAGTCCGTCCCCTTAGGAGACTTTGGGGGTTTTGACAGCATATACGCAGTCAAAAAAAATGGAGATGAATATGCATATGCCACAAAATGTGTTGGCAGAAACAGAATTAAAAATATTAGCAGCGATCCCATATCAAGTAATAAGTCCTGCTTCAAACTCGCCGATTATCGGCATTTATCAAGACTCGTTATTAGGGTCTTATCGTTTTACCCGCCCGAATATTTCATTCACCCCACGTGATGCGATGAATTTACTGATGATGTATTCAAAGGTAGATGCGGTGGCACTTCGTAAATTAAGCGAAAATAACGGTGGAAAAATAAAAAACTTTGACATCCTAAGTCAGATCATGGCTCCCTTAACATTGAAGTTCAAGACGAAACTATTTGACGAAGATGAAGACTACGCAACATCAAATAACGTGTTAGAAATCCGCAACGGAAAGTATATTCGCGGACAAATAGAGAAGTCTGTATTAGGCTCTTCCACAAAGGGTATTCTCCACAGAACTTTCAATGATTTTGGAAATATGTCTGCTTGCGACTTCGTGGATGACCTTCAAAATATCATTACTGAATACATGAAGTCAAGTGCGTTCAGTGTAGGTATTAGTGATTTGGTTGCAAATAGAAAAACACAAGACTCGATTATTCACGAAATCGCAAAACAAAAACAAGAAGTTCAGTCCCTCATTGAGATGGTCCATAAGGGAACATTTGAAAATAATACTTCTCATACAAATCACGCACAGTTCGAAACCAGTGTGAATAACATCTTGAATAAGGCTACAGAACAAGCTGGTAAAATCAGTCGTAAATCTCTTGCCAAAGATAACCGTTTCGTCATGATTGTCAATTCCGGATCAAAGGGTACTCTTATCAATATTTCTCAGATGATTTCCTGTTTGGGTCAGACCAATGTTGATGGTAAGCGTATTCCCTATGGTTTTGAAAACAGAACTCTTCCTCATTTCAACAAGTATGACGATTCTCCTGGTGCTCGTGGTTTCATTGAGAATTCCTACATTTCTGGATTAACTGCTCCCGAATTATTCTTCCACGCTATGGGTGGTCGTATTGGTCTTATTGATACTGCTGTAAAGACTTCTCAGACTGGTTATATCCAAAGAAGATTAATCAAGGGTCTTGAAGACTTAAAGGTTGAGTATGATATGACAGTTCGTAATAATAAGGGCAAAATCATTCAATTCGCATATGGCGACGATGGGTTTGAATCTACTAAGGTTGAAAATCAATCAATTCCCCTTGTTGGTATGAGTTTGGAAGAAATCTATCTTTACTATGATATTGTAGGTGCCAACGACCAAAAGACAGAAATAAATAAGATTTACACTAAGGGTGCTGCTACCAGAACCAGAAAACAAGCAAAAGATACAAAGGATAAATGTAAGACGTATATTGAAAAGATGATTGAAAATCGCGATGCGGTAGTAAAATCAGTATTCAAAAACAAAAATGAAAATGGCGTTAATCTTCCAGTGGCTTTCCAGAATACAATCGCAAACATTCAAGGACAACTTCAGTTGAATGCCAATACAGTTGTGGATATTACTCCACTTGAAGCATTTGAGTTGATTGAAGAGTATTTCAACAAACTCAAGCAGTTCGGTTATGTCGCACCTAGTTCCCTTTTTGAAATCCTATATTTCTTCTACTTAACACCTAAGGATTTGCTTATTAATAAGAGGTTTCATCGCAATGCGTTGGTAGTTCTTTTGGAGACTATTGTATTGAAATACAAGCAAGCTATCGTTCATCCAGGAGAAATGGTAGGTGTTATTGCAGGACAATCTATTGGAGAACCTACTACGCAACTCACTCTTAATACGTTCCATTTAAGTGGTGTAGCATCTAAGTCGAATGTTACTCGTGGTGTACCTCGTATTGAAGAAATTCTTCGTCTTACCAAAAATCCTAAGCATCCATCATTAACTGTTTACTTGAACCAAATTGACGAACAAGACCAGGATAAGGCAAACCAATATTCAAATATGTTAGAACATACCAAGTTAGTGGATGTAGTAAAATCCGTACAGATTTGTTTTGACCCAAATGATAAATCTACAAATTTAATGGATGACTCCATTATGTTAGACGAGTTTTATGAATTTGAAGAAATGGTAGATGAATGTAATAGCGATGGTGATAATAACAATGATACATCAAAATCTAAATGGATTATTCGCATTGAAATGGATACCGAAACCCTCCTTGATAAGAATATTACCATGGATGATATTCACTTTGCAATCACAAACAGTCACGGTGACGATATATCTTGTGTGTATTCTGATTACAATTCAGATAACTTGGTATTCCGTATTCGTCTCAATGAAAAAATTCTCAAGGGAAAGAAGCCATTAAATGGAATTGCCGATACATTGGACCAATCCGATGATATTTACATGCTTCGTATTTTCCAAGATAATCTGTTGAATAATATTGTTCTTCGTGGCGTAAATGGTGTCACCAATGTGTTACCTAGAAAGTTACAAAACTCGGTAATAAAGGAGGATAGTAAATATATTCATAAAGACATTTGGATCATGGATACAACCGGAAGTAATTTAATGGAAGTATTAGCACTCGATTTCATTGATTCCAATAGAACATTTGGTAATGATATTAAGGAAGCATTTAATGTATTGGGTATTGAAGCTGCTAAACAAATTATCTATAATGAGTTTGTTGAAGTCATGGAGTTTAGTGGTGTATATATTAACTATCACCATCTTAGTCTTCTATGTGACCGTATGGCATCCACTGAAAATATGGTGTCTATCTTCCGTTCGGGCATTTTGAATGATGATATTGGGCCTATTTCCAAATCTACATTTGAAGTTCACACAGAAGTATTGTTGAATGCTTCGCGCCATGCGGATTTCGACCATATGCGAGGTGTATCCGCAAATGTGATGATGGGACAAATGGGTGTATTTGGAACTGGATGTTTCCAAGTAGTCTTAGATATGGAACAAATGAAGAATCTGCCAACTGTAGATGTAACCAAGAAAGATAATAACAAAGAAATAGAAAAAATGTTCGGTTCATTGGAAGATAGTAGTGAAGTATGCTCTAAGACCAATGTGACAATTCAAAATAATTTAGACGCAATTAAAAACAGTGATATGGGTGTATGTGATGATGGATATGACGCAGGATTTTAAGCGATTAGTGTTAGTTGTATAAAAATAATAGTTTATAATTATTATTTTTTTATTGTGACGCGTATTCGAATTTATTCAAGAACCAAGAAAACTTGGTCCAAATACGTCTCAAAATCCATATTGTTATCAATATAATTTTCTGGATTTTCTAATAAATCTCCAAATCCTTCCAACTCATACAATGGACGTTGAGGAGTTACCATACGATATTCCGGACACTTGCTAGAAATGGCTGGACTTCGAATAAAAAAGAAACGGTCTTTCAATGGATTTCCACCCAATATTACCCAATCCACTTTCAAGTTCAAATTTTCAAGAGGCGATTGCGAAAACAACATAATAGGCAATTTCAATTCTGATGCTAACATCCACATATCAAGAGTTGTTAAATAATAATCTTCACTCATAATCAAATCTTCCATCGTAAGTTTATTTCGAATGACTTTATTTATCATAGAAGATTTACCATTTTGTTTTCGTAATATGTCATATACTTTTGATTTATGAAGATCTACATATTTGCCATATAAACGTGTTAACTTAGTTTTCAATTCATTCACAGTTATTTCTTTATCATAATAAGTTTTATAAATCATCTGTATCAAATAGTAACTACATATATG
>Ga0209279_10001653_pt1 | contig 11474 bp, 9 predicted proteins | sample CoawatmetaG00DNA_3_FD_187508 | JGI IMG/M metagenome (GOLD analysis project Ga0209279, IMG submission 187508) | Marine microbial communities from the West Antarctic Peninsula - Coastal water metaG006-DNA (SPAdes) (version 2) | ecosystem: Environmental > Aquatic > Marine > Coastal ... | reverse complement strand
AATGACCACCAACACTTCAAGTAAAGTAAAGCCTTTAGTCTTTATTGCGGGTTTTGATAATATCGAGTAGTTTTTTTTCATATCTTATCTTTAGCTTTCTTTTATCTGAGCCAAAAATAAGGCTTTAAATTTCAGTCTAAAAGGCGCTTACTCAAGGCGCTGAATACGACGTTTAGTCTGCTAAACGAGTATTTCGCAACGCCGAGTAAGTGGTTTTTAGGCGAAATTACTGATAATCGCCTAGATTCCAATTACCGATATCATCTTCGGTACCCACCTCGCCATCAGGTCCCGATGAGAATACATCCATTTTACCTTGTTCACCCGGATTCAATAAAATATATTCATGACCCCAAGGGTCTTTAGGTAAACGCTTAACATAACCACCGTCAGGAAAACGACGAGGAATAGGCTCTATGTCTGTTTGATTTGTTAGCGCCTCTAATCCTTGCTCTGTACTTGGATAGTCATAATTATCTAATTTATACATATTTAAAGAGCTTTCTAGCGCAGTGACATCTTGTACTGTTTTTTGTAATTTAGCTGTATCTTGGCTACCCATTAAGTTTGGTACTACTACGCTTAACATCATGCCGATGATAACAATTACTACCATCACTTCTAATAGCGTAAAACCTTGCGTTTTTTGTTGATTCATTTATTTATTCCTAACTTCCTATTAACGTAAAATGATTTACTGTTCTTCTACCGCTCCCTTCGACTGCTTCGCGCTCAGGATGAACGGAGTATTGCCGCTTGCCCTGAGCGCGAAGCAGTCGAAGGGCTATCCGCCAACAAAGGTATTCAATTTCAATATCGGCTCTAATATTGCCATGACTATAAATAATACCACCCCTGCCATGACTACCATGAGGGCAGGCTCAAAGGCTTTTAATGATATATTCATTAAGGCTTCAAATTCTTTATCTTGGTTGTCTGCGGCACGACCCAGCATTTGTTCAAGCTGACCACTTTTTTCACCACTGGCAATCATATGCAACATCATAGGGGGAAATAGTTTAGTTTGCTCTAACGACAAACGCAAACTAGTCCCTTCACGTACTTTGTCAGCCGCTAATTTAACTTCCTGCTTAATATATAAATTATCAAGCACTTCTCCTGAAATTTTCATACTTTCCAATAAAGGTACGGCACTCGCCGAAAGTATACTCAACGTACGGGCAAACCGAGCAGTATTGAGACCTTTAGCAACTTTACCGATCATTGGGAGCGTAATAACTCGTCGATGATAAACCATCTTAAATTTTGGCTTTTTCAATAATTGCGAAATCAACAACATAATCATCGCAATAAATATCACCATATAAAAACCATAGGCTTGGAAGAAGTCACTACTGGCAATTAACAGCTTCGTTGAACTGGGTAGACCCGCTCCCATATGTTCAAATTGACCAACAATTTGTGGTACGACTTTCGTTAATAAAATGGCTATAACACTTACCGCAACAACGGTCATAATCACAGGATAAACTAATGCTTGAATGAGTTGTGAACGCATTTGTTCCCGTTGTTCGGTATAATCAGCTAGACGATTCAATACTTTATCTAAATGGCCTGATTTTTCGCCCGCGGCAACCATCGCTCGATAAAGGTGGTTAAACACTTTAGGGTATTCAGCCATACTTTCCGCTAAGCCATAACCTTCGGTAACTTTGGTACGTACACCCATGATCATACTTTTAATAGCGTTTTTTTCACCTTGCTCAGCAATAGCGACTAACGCTTCTTCAAGGGGTAAACCTGACTCAACTAAGGTTGCTAATTGACGCGTTATTAATGCCAGTTCCGCAGCAGATACTTTACCTTTATTGCTTCGATTACTCGTTTTTCCTGATTTACTTTTCTTACTGGCTAATATCGGCACAACATTTGTTGGCATTAAACCTTGTTCACGTAGTAATGCCCGTGCTTGCCTTGGGGTATCGCCTTCGATAACACCTTTTTTAGTTTTACCCCGAGCATCAACCGCTTCATAATCAAAAGCCGCCATTAATCTTCTCTCGTTACGCGTAACACTTCTTCCAAAGTGGTCTTACCTAGCATAACTTTTTGAAAACCATCAAGGCGAATAGAAGCGGTATGCTGACGGATATATTTCTCAATAGCTTGCTCACCATGACCGTTATGAATAATTTCCCGAACCGTATCGTCAACGACTAACAGCTCATGGATACCTGTTCGGCCTCGATAGCCTTTAAAATTACACTCAGCACAACCAATAGCCCGATATATTTCTTGGCTATTATCGGCGGGTAAACCAAGTAAAGTACACTCTTCTTCATCAGGTAAATGACTCTTGCGGCAATGAGGGCAAAGCGTACGAACCAATCGCTGCGCCAAAACACCCAATAAACTTGACGATAATAAAAAGGGTTCAACGCCCATATCTTCCATACGTGTAATAGCACCTGCTGCCGTATTAGTATGCAAGGTAGATAAAACTAAATGCCCTGTTAAACTTGCTTGCACGCCAATTTGTGCCGTTTCTAAATCACGGATTTCGCCTATCATCACCACATCAGGATCTTGACGTAAAATAGCACGTAAACCACGGGCAAAGGTCATGTCCACTTTCGTATTTACTTGCGTTTGTCCAATGCCGTCAATAGCAAATTCTATCGGATCTTCAATCGTTAAAATATTACGTTCTTTTTCATCAATTTGGGTTAGGCCTGCGTACAGAGTCGTACTTTTACCTGAGCCTGTAGGGCCAGTAACCAAAATAATACCGTGCGGCTTTTCAATCAAGGTTGAGAACCGAGCACGGTTATGATCTGTCATGCCTAAGTCTTCAAGATCTAATCTTGCCGCATTTTTATCGAGTAAACGTAATACAACACGCTCACCATGTCCTGTTGGCATAGTGGATACACGAACATCAACGGCTCTACCACCAATACGTAGCGAAATTCGGCCATCTTGTGGAATACGCTTTTCAGCAATATCCAGTTTTGCCATCACTTTTATACGCGATACTAATAATGAGGCTAATTTTCGATTTGGTTTTAACACTTCACGTAAAATACCATCAACACGAAAACGAATTTGCAAAGCACTTTCAAAGGTTTCAATATGGATATCACTGGCGCTTTCTTTGATCGCTTCACTGAGCATGGCATTGATCAATTTGATGATGGGCGCATCATCTTCATTTTCTAATAAATCTTCGCTTTCTGTGATTTCATCGGCAAGCGAATATAGATCGACTTCGTTACCTATATCTTCCATCATTTGTTGCGCTTCTGATGAGTCGCGTTGATAAGCCTCAGTTAACAACAATTCAAATGAGGCGATATCTTGAACGTCAAAACTAAACGGGGCTTTAATAATACGTCGGACTTCAACAATAGTTTCTAAACTGATATTGGCTAAGCAGTGTAAAACGTAACCTGTTTCTTTTTTGCTAAATAAAACACTAAAGCGCTTAGCAAAAGCAAAAGGTAAACGCCAAGCGATAGCGCTTGATTCATTGTTATCAAGCTCAGTTAATGGTTCACTCTGTTGCTGTATTGCTACCTTTGTAGCTTGAATAATGCCTTCAGACATTATTCGTTATTCTCTTTTGGTAAACTACCTTCTACTGACTTGCCTTGTGATGAATGGGCTTTCTCTTGCTGTAGTGTATCTTGATATTCATCAAAAGAAGGAGGTAATGCTAAATCATCATTCCATTCGGGTAATATGGGTAATTTTTCATTACTCATTAATGACAAACCTTCCTCCTGCTTGCGAATTTGATCGGCACGAATATAATTATATTTACCTTCACTGATTTCATTCATTAAACTTGCATCACGTATTATCGTCGCGCGTAAAAACACCATCAAATTACGTTTACGAGTACTATTACTGGTGGATTTAAACAAATGACCAATAAAAGGGATATCACCTAACAGAGGCACTTTTTGAACACTTTCTTGTACATCTTCATCAATTAAGCCGCCCAAAACTACCGTATCACCACTTTCAGCCATTACGGTGGTTTTGATTTCCCTTTTATTAATTGAAATATCAACACCCGTGTTGCCGCTGACCGAGGAGCTTTCTTGCTCAATAGAGAGTTGAACCGCACTACCCTCATTGACCTGTGGCGTAACACGTAATTTAATGCCTACTTCCTGGCGTTCAACGGTTTGGAAAGGGTTACTATTAGTACTACTACTGGTTGATCCAGTTAGAATAGGTACTTCTTGACCAACAATAAAATAAGCCTCTTCGTTATCAAGCGTCGTAATGCTCGGTGTAGCTAAAACATTTGAATTAGTGTCCGTGCTAACGGCTTGAAGAAGAGCCGCCCAGTCACCTGAAACAACGCCGGTAACTAAACCACTAGCTGAACCTAACGCCGCTCCTAATACCGTAAAATCACCATCAATATCATTACCCGGAGGGTTGATCGTAGTACCATTTTCGGTTGTCACCGTTGTGCCCGGTGTACCCGGTGTACTTTTAGCGAGCTTGGCGCCAGCCGCAACAGATGAAAGTGTGGCGGGACCATTAGTAAATTGGGTAAAACCAAAATTTTCATTACCCCACTGTACCCCCAAACTAATACCGTCAGTTTCATACACTTCAACAATAATAGCCTCAATCAAGACTTGTGCACGACGTACATCCAATTGACGAATAACCGCTTCAAGGGAACGTAACATATCGGGTTGTGCTGTAATAACCAACGCATTGGTTGACTCATGCGCTTCAATGCTAACATCGCGTATACTACTAGTTTTTGTTTTGGTGGTTTTCTTTTCTGAAGCAATGGAGTCACTAACACCTTTAAGCACTTTCACTAAGTCTTCAGCTTTCGAATATTTAAGATAGTAAACGCGGGTATTACCATTACTTTCTAATTCACTATCCAACCGTTTAACTAAACGAATAACACGTTCGCGTGCTTTAACTTCGCCACTAACAATAACGCTATTGCTACGATCATCGGCAACAATTTTTGGAATCAAAAACGTTGGCTGTCCTGCTTTACCACCAGACGGCTTATTCATGGCTTCAATAATACGCACCATTTCACCTGCTGAAGCATAATGCAATTTGATAATTTCTACATCTTGATCGCCTGCTCTATCTACTCTTTCAATAATTTTTACTAGACGATTTACTGTTGCTGCTGTGCCTGTAAGCATAATAACGTTAGCAGGGTCGTAATTAGTCACATTACCACCACCTGCTTGATCGGATAATTGACGTAGAAGCGGTACTAATTCACGCACAGTGACATTTTTCACTTCAACAATGCGGGTAACCATTTCATCACCAATAATGCCACTATTACTACCAACAACAGGAATTGATGAAGTTTTTGCATCTTTGTTTCGAATAATTTTGATAATATTATTATTCATTTTCACCGCGGCAAAACCATAAACTTCGAGCACATTCAAGAAAAATTGATAATACTGCTCTTCCGTTAAAACATCATAACTACGTACATTAACTTTGCCCCGTACATTAGGGTCAACAATCATGGTTTTTTTCAGATTCTTACCGACAATAGTCACAAACTCAACAATCTCAGTATTTTTAAAGCTAGGTGAATATTGGCTTGCGCTCGCTTGCCCAACAGCAAAAATTCCACTAAAGGTAAGTGCTGTTATCAACACTACGCACAATTGCTTGAGTTGCTTAAACTTGTGAGTTAACTGCTTAACCACAAATACGTTTAAGGTTATGCCCATGAAAAATTCCTTATTGCTTTTGTCTTATAATTAATCTTATAAATAATTATTGTTATATTTAGTCAATACTAAAAAGTATCTCTATCAAATCGTTTTTACGCTCAATCAATAATGATATATCACGTTCTGTTTTTAACGCTGATAGTGCTTGCGCAGCTTCTGATGGTGCCCGTAAATCATGTCCATTCATTTGCACCGCTATATCGCCAGATTTTAAACCGGATAATTTAAAAAATTCAGGCTTTTTACCCGCAGATAATCGATAACCAATTATTTTTCCACTTTTACGTGCAGGAGAAATACGTAAGTAATCGGTTATTTTTCCGGGATCTTTTGATATATCAGACCTTAATTGTACTGCATTTCGTGTTAACTCATTATTCGAGCGTTGGTCCACCGTTTTATTTCGCTTTTTACTAGGACCATTTTCAGCCAATTCTCTAGCGTTGAGTGCCGCTTTTTTATTCGCTATGTTTTGAGCCGGTTGATTATAATCAGCACCATCAAGCATTAAGGTTTCTAAACGACCTGACTGCTTAATGATCACCCGGTCAATGAGTACTTGTTCTAGATTAGCGCGTGTACCTATAATTACATCGCCAACACCGTAGGTTTCCTGCTTGCCTTGATATTCAATAATAGCGGCGGCGTTATCCGCGTTATCACTAGCAACTAACCCAGACAATGTTAGCTTCAAGCGAGTGACTGGCGCATCAGTAATCTGTTCAACAACCTCTTTGACTTGCTCATTATATTGACCAAACAAGTTGAGTGCCTGCAAAGCAGATAAATTAAAACTCTGCTCTGTTGACCTTGCCTGCTTAGTACCTACAGCTAACGTTGAATTGGATGTTATAGGATCTTGTGGTACTAACAACCACGTTATTTTAGCGGCTAGAAAGGCAATGTAAATTAATAGCACGACGCTAATGGCTTGTGCTATTTTTTGTTGAGGTAACTTCGCCAAATTAGAGGTAAATGAGGTAAAACTGTCGTTTATAGCCATCTATTCATATCTTTATTTTACTCTAATGGTTGTGCTGTTTGTACTATCTATATAAATAATCATAACAGTAAAAAATACGTTGCTTTTAAAACTTCAGATGCCCGATAATACTTGAGCATTAGCTCCGCAACAAGCAAAGCAACAAATTATTTACACTCACCTTAATATAATGGACGCAGTGCATGCTAAAATATGTTATTTTCAGCAAAATTCATCTGTGCACTTTCCACCGATTCTACTAATAAAGAATGACAGTTTTATGGCAACAACAAATGAAAATAGTTCAACTCGATTAGACAAATGGCTGTGGGCAGCGCGTTTTTTTAAAACCCGTGCTATTGCTAAGCAAATGATTGATGGTGGTAAAGTCTTTTATAATCACCAGCGAACTAAGTCAGGAAAATCCGTTGCCATCGGTGACTCTATAAGAATTCGCCAAGGTTTTGATGAAAAAGAAGTTGAGGTTATCGCCTTAGCGGATAAACGTCGTGACGCAACTTTTGCGCAGAGCCTATATAAAGAAACAAGTAAAAGCATAGAAACAAGAGAAAAGAATAGCTTAGCGCGTAAGCAAGGTATATTACTCAGCCCGGCAAGCGCCACTAAACCCGACAAAAAACAACGTCGAAAACTAATAGAATTCAAAGAAAGGATATAGGCGCGATGTCTAATACCAAAGTGACTAAAGTCAACATAACTAAAAGCACAATTGCCACCACAGATTTGCTTAACCGCTATTTATTTAATGACATGCACGTGCGTGGAGAATTAGTGCAATTAAGTAAAAGCTATCAAAGTATTATTAAAAACCATAATTACCCCATTGGCGTTCGCTTGTTACTTGGCGAATTAATGGCTGCTACCTGCTTACTCAGTGCAACATTAAAGTTTGAAGGGGAAATCACCTTACAACTTCAAGGTGATGGACCTATTGGTTACATGTCAATTAATGGTGATAATAATCAAAAAATGCGTGGTATAGCCAAGTTAAAACCAGATCAAGCTAATACAAAGGGTACCTCATTACATGAACTCATTGGCAAAGGCACCATGGTCATTACCATAAGACCCGCAAAAGGCGAAGCCTATCAAGGCGTAGTGGCATTAGAGCAAACAACGTTAGCCGGATGTTTAGCGCATTATTTTGAGGTATCAGAACAAATACCCACAAAAATTTGGTTATTCAGCGATGATGATAAACAACAAGTTGCCGGTAGTTTAGTGCAATTATTACCTGATGGTGATGGCAGCAGTGAAAATTTAACAAAGCAAGAAAGTGACTTTGCACATATAACGCAATTAACAAATACCATTAAGGCTGATGAGATATTTTCGCTTGAAGCACAAGCGTTATTATACCGTTTATACCATCAAGAAAAAGTTAGCTTATTTGATCCACAAGCCGTTAGCTATCAATGTGGTTGCTCAAGTGATAAATGTTTAGCGGCTATTTCGCAGATAGAGCCAAATGAAATTGAATCAATACTCGCAGAACAAAGTAAAATATCCATGACTTGTGATTATTGCTTAACGACTTATGACTTTTTTTATGATGATTTAAAAAGTTTCATTTCGAAAGATAAGCATTAGTTACAAACTGTAATTTTATTATATTTTTTTGTATCAAACACTCTTTTGGATAATTATTACCTAAAAGAGTGAGCAGCACCTACCCCCCTCCTAGCCCGTACTCTTATTCTTGTTGTAAAATTACCTACAATAAACACCTCGCTATTTTCACTATTTCTGTTGCTTATAATGAAAACTTTCATCTTAGGTTATATTTTACTTTCGTTTTAGAGATTAATCCCATAGAATGTCGAATTATTAACACAATGAAAATTTTATACTTAACCTCAAATTATAATTAGTCATACCATTAGGAGTGAATTCGCTATGACCGCCCCAGAAAACTCAATTGATTTGTCACAATATGGCATTAATAATGTTACAGAAGTTGTTTACAATCCATCTTATGAGTTGCTTTTTAGTGAAGAAACAAAAGCCGATCTCGATGGTTTTGATAAAGGCGTAGTAACTGAGTCCGGTGCCGTTAATGTCGATACTGGTATTTTTACTGGTCGCTCTCCTAAAGATAAATATATTGTGCGTGATGATATTACGCGCGATACCGTTTGGTGGTCTGATCAAGGTAAAAATGATAACAAACCAATGACACCTGAAACATGGGATCATTTAAAAGGCTTAGTAACCACACAACTTTCTGGTGAACGTTTATTTGTTGTTGATACTTATTGTGGCGCTGATGAAGCAACACGTTTAAAAGTACGCTTCATTACTCAAGTTGCATGGCAAGCCCATTTTGTTAAGAACATGTTCATTCGTCCAAGCGATGAAGAATTGAAAACTTATGAACCAGATTTCATCGTAATGAACGGTGCTAAAACCGTTAATGATAAGTGGGAAGAACAAGGTCTTAATTCTGAAAATTTTGTTGCATTCAACTTAACTGAAAAAGTACAGTTGATTGGTGGTACTTGGTATGGCGGCGAAATGAAAAAAGGTATGTTCTCAATGATGAACTACTACCTTCCGCTGCAAGGTATTGCTTCAATGCACTGTAGTGCTAATGTTGGCAAAGATGGCGATACGGCAATTTTCTTTGGTTTATCTGGTACAGGTAAAACTACACTTTCAACGGATCCAAAACGCCAATTAATTGGTGATGATGAACATGGTTGGGATGATAATGGTGTGTTTAACTTTGAGGGTGGTTGTTATGCGAAAACAATTAACCTTAGCAAAGAAAACGAACCTGATATTTATAATGCTATCCGTCGTGATGCGTTATTAGAAAATGTTACCGTTGATGATAATGGCAAAATTGATTATGACGATAACTCAAAAACTGAGAACACGCGTGTTTCTTACCCAATTCACCACATTGATAACATCGTAAAACCTGTTTCTCGTGCTGGTCATGCTAAGAAAGTCATTTTCTTAACAGCTGATGCGTTTGGTGTATTACCACCCGTTGCTAAATTAACTCCAGCGCAAACAGAATATTACTTCTTATCTGGATTTACAGCTAAACTTGCTGGTACTGAACGTGGTATAACTGAACCAACACCTGCTTTCTCAAGTTGTTTTGGCGCCGCTTTCTTAAGCTTACATCCAACACAATATGCAGAAGTGCTTCGTAAACGTATGACCGATGCAGGTGCAGAAGCCTATTTAGTGAATACCGGCTGGAATGGTACTGGTAAACGTATTTCAATTAAAGCAACTCGTGCAATTATTGACTCTATTTTAGATGGCTCAATTGATAAAGCTGAAACAACGGTTCTTCCGATGTTTAATTTAGAAGTACCAAACACAGTTTCAGGTGTTGAAGGAGATATTCTTGACCCAAGAAACACTTATGAAGACGCTAATGAGTGGCATAACAAAGCGGTTGACTTAGCTAAGCGCTTTGTTAATAACTTTGATAAGTTCACTGATACTGACAATGGTAAGGCGCTAGTCGCTGCAGGACCTAAACTGTAATAATACCAAGCTTCAAATAACACGAGTAGACAAAAAAAGTCACTAATAAGTAATTATTAGTGACTTTTTAATGATATGAGTCTATTGCGTTATTTACCCGTCACCATTAATTGAAATGCCTTGGAATTATCTTACCTAAACTACAATCAACACTAGAATTTTAATGGCAAGCTGACCTTAGCTTGTAAACCACCTTCTGGCTTATTTGATAACTCAACGCTACCGCCATGCGTATCAACAATACGCTTAATAATCGCTAACCCTAAGCCGCTACCTTCTGTACCCCTAGCTTTATCTCCTTGGGTGAAAGGTTGAAATAAACGTTCAATATCAGTTTCAGGAATACCCTCGCCTTGATCACTGACAATAAAATAAGCACAGCCTTGACGTTTATCTACACCAGTAAAAATTTCGATATCACCCTCGGTATAACGCAGTGAGTTTTGAATTAAATTCGCTAATGCACGCTTTACTGCCACATGACGCAGAGGAATTTTAGGGCACTCACCCGTAATAAGATGCATATTTCTATGGGCAGGAATTTCAACATTAACAACTTCTTCAACTAAAACATTTAAGTCACCAAGTACTGCTTTATCTTTTGAGTCATGACGAATGTAGTCAATAAATTGATCAATAATATTATTCATATCATCAATATCATTCTCAATACCATCTTTTAAAAACTCATCCTGCTCCGACATCATTTCACTGGCTAAACGTATACGTGTTAGGGGCGTACGTAAATCATGAGAAATACCCGCCATTAACAGGTTCCTGTCATCTTCCAACTGTTTAATGCCTTTTGACATGTGATTGAACGCTTGAGTAACGGCCATAATTTCAGACCAACATCCTCAGCGGCATGCTGTAAAGATTTAAGAGGTCTATTGAGTTGTCTTACAAATAGCCACCCTCCTGCAACACTGAGTACACCGATAATACCAAGAAAGAAAAATAGCGGTGAAAAATTCGCTTCCTCTAAGCCCATTAAAGGAATTTTCACCCAAAGGTTAGGCGCCTGAGGAGGCCTTATCCAAAAAAGGTATTCATCACCTTGGGAAATTCGCACCTCGGCAGAGCCACCCAATAATGCTGACATTTGCTCACTGCGATAGGGGTAATAACCTGCTGAGCCTAAACCTAACTTGAGTGCTTCAGCTTCTCGGTATAAGCCAATACCTGTTTCACGATGAAAAGCTTCAGCCATTTTAGGACTCACACGAGCGTCTTTTATATCAATAAAAACA
>Ga0209279_10001649_pt1 | contig 11486 bp, 12 predicted proteins | sample CoawatmetaG00DNA_3_FD_187508 | JGI IMG/M metagenome (GOLD analysis project Ga0209279, IMG submission 187508) | Marine microbial communities from the West Antarctic Peninsula - Coastal water metaG006-DNA (SPAdes) (version 2) | ecosystem: Environmental > Aquatic > Marine > Coastal ... | reverse complement strand
TTTCGTCATTTTGGATCATCTCTCTCGCAAGTTGATCCACCTTAACTACTGGTCCGATTTCCCGCGACCACCTCTGTATACTCTGGTCAGCTCATGAAGCCTGGCGATGTGCGAATGTTCAGGTGAACACAAACGAACGAGCGCGCACATGAACACAGCATTCCTTTTGATGGCCCAATACGACGGCCTTGCAGTGACCCCAGCGGAGAAATTGTGTTGAATTATTTCTCACATTTGACGCTCCCCAAATTCATGCGCAAGATTAACGAGGGTCAATTGCCCCTCCCCTTGCTGAGCATTGAAGGCAGTCAGAAGTCCGCAAATGGCGTCCACATATTCGTTCTGCACACACACACCGTGGCACCAAAGCCTTCATATGGCACATATCCAGACGCGTAAACTCGGGTCCAGCATTTGGGAACAAATCCACGATCACTACCGCATTTATCAAAAAAATATATTTCATTATCAAATCTATCCGAAAGGTGCTGTTGTCCCATTAAGGGTGGTAAAAACCGCGGCCAGCGCCATATTCGTGTTATTAATGAACTTGATAGGATTTTGGATGTCTGCGAAATATTACGCCCCGACCGGCGGCCTTCCTGGTCAAGATCAGCTGCTCACCGATCGGGCTGTTTTCACAGATGCCTATGCCGTGATCCCCAAGGGGACAATGCGCGACATCGTCACCAGCTTTCTGCCGCATTGGGATGACACCCGTTTGTGGGTGATCGCGCGGCCAATGACAGGCTTCGCCGAAACATTTTCGCAGTACATAATGGAGGTCGGGCCCGGCGGTGGATCGGACCAGCCAGAAACCGATGATGGCGCCGAAGGCGTGTTGTTCATCGTCGAAGGGTCTGCAACCCTGTCGGTGAACGGCGACGTTCACACGCTTGAACCCGGCGGCTATGCGTTCCTGCCACCAGCGTCTGGCTGGACTTTGCGCAATACGACCGACGATATTCTGCGGTTCCACTGGATTCGCAAAACCTATGAACCGGTCGTTGGAATACCCTATCCAGAGGTCATCATCGCCAACGAAAAAGACATTCCACCGACAATGATGGCGGGCACCGATGACAAATGGGGGACCACCCGTTTTGTCGAACCAACAGACCTGCGCCACGATATGCATGTGACCATCGTGACGTTTGAACCCGGTGGGGTGATCCCGTTCTTGGAAACCCACGTCATGGAACACGGGCTTTACGTCCTCGAAGGCAAAGCCGCCTACCGCCTGAATGCGGACTGGGTCGAAGTTGAGGCTGGCGACTATATGTGGCTGCGCGCGTTCTGCCCGCAGGCCTGTTATGCAGGTGGGCCGGGTCGATTCCGCTACCTGCTTTATAAAGACGTGAACCGACACATGGGCCTGCGGCCACTGACACAGCGCAGCTAAAGGATAGCAAAGATGACTGGATACCTGACAACCCACGTGCTTGATACGGCACGCGGCCGCCCCGCCGAAGGCATGATAATTGAGCTTTTCAAGATAGAAAAGAACAGCCGCACGCACCTCAAAACGTTGGTGACAAACGATGACGGGCGCACAGACGAGCAAATTATGCCAGCGGGCGAATTTGCAACGGGCACCTATGAATTGGTTTTTCACGCTGGTGGCTATCTTGATGCGGTTGGCACACCGCCAGAAGATCCGCGCTTCTTGGACATAATCCCGATCCGGTTCGGGATGTCAGAGGCTTCGCACTATCATGTGCCGTTACTGCTGTCCCCGTTCAGCTATAGCACCTATCGTGGCAGCTAAGGCACTGGCCGCATTTTATTGCTTTTTTTGATGCTGCTTGGTTATTTGGGGTAATAGCAGAATAATGGGCTGTCGCCTAGGGTGATGGGACTTGGACCTTAGAAGGGGACTGCCATGTATGATCTAGCAATCGTTTGGGATTGGATCGCATTTTCGGTGCGTTGGCTGCATGTCATCACCGCGATGGCGTGGATCGGCGCGTCGTTCTTTTTCATCGCATTGGATTTGGGGCTCAAAAAGGCCCCCAACATGCCAAACGGCGTGTCCGGCGAAGAATGGCAGGTTCACGGCGGCGGTTTTTACCACATCCAAAAATACCTCGTCGCACCGCAAAACATGCCCGAGCATCTGATCTGGCACAAATGGCAAAGCTACATCACATGGGTGTCTGGTGCAGCCCTGCTGATGGTCGTCTATTGGGTCGGCGGAGAGCTGTTTTTGCTCGATCCGACCAAGGCCGATTTGACCCTATTTCAAGGCATCCTGATCTCTGGTGGGTCGCTTACGATCGGCTGGCTCGCCTATGATTACATGTGCAAATCACGGCTCGGCAATCATTCCACGGCGCTGATGCTGCTGCTGTTTGTGATCCTTGTGATCATGGCGTGGGGCTATAATCAAATTTTCACAGGGCGCGCCGCATTACTGCATCTTGGGGCGTTCACCGCGACCATCATGACCGGCAACGTGTTCTTCCAGATTATGCCAAACCAGCGCATCGTTGTGGCAGACCTTAAGGCGGGACGCACACCCGACGCCAAATACGGCAAAATCGCTAAGCTACGCTCAACACACAATAATTACCTGACCTTACCAGTCGTGTTCTTGATGCTGTCCAACCACTATCCGCTGTCATTCGGGACCGAATATGCATGGCTCATCGCCTCGCTGATCTTCCTCACGGGCGTCACAATCCGGCATTATTTCAACACCATGCACGCCACGGGAACAGGTCCACATTGGACATGGGCAGTCACCGTGATCTTGATGATTGTGATCGCGTGGCTGTCATCCGTGCGCCCCACCGACAGCTACGACGACGCAATGACCCGCGACCTCACACCCGTTGAACAGCACTTTGCATCCGCCGAAGGGTTTGACGTTGCCTACGACACCGTCATCGGAAACTGCTCCATGTGCCATGCGCGCGAACCGGCCTGGGACGGCATCCGCTGGGCGCCCAAAGGCATCTACCTCGAAACCCCCAGCGATGTGGCGCGCCACGCCGACCTGATCTACCTGCAAGCAGGCATCACAAACGCCATGCCACCACCCAACACCATCCAAATGGACCAAACCGCGCGCAAAACCATCATAGCATGGGTCAAAGCAGCGCGTTAAAGATCCACCGCGCGCCCCGTCCGCGCGCTTTCCTGCGCAGCAAGGCCGATTGCAACGGCACGCATACCGTCATCGGCAGTCACCTCCACATCACCTTCACCGCGCACAACCGCGTTAAACCGCTGGTGCTGATAGAACGTCGAGCCATTATGATCCCCTGCAGCCAATAGCGCCGGATCGACCGGAATCTCAGACGTAAATGGCCCCTTGGGGGCACGTGGGCTGATCACAATTTGTGGGACAGGGGCAGCGCCCAATTCCGCTGGCCAGAACCGGCCCGGACCGGGCACCTTCGCTTCGATCTTACCCTTTGGGCCAATCGCAGTTATCTCTTCTTGGTACTCTGCGCCCTCGGCAAACATGCACAATTCCAGCATGGCACGCGCGCCACCAGCAAAGTCAATAATGACATAGCCGTGGTCCCAAATATCAGGGGCCTGCGCATCATAGCGCTCCTCAAGGTGGTTAACGCCCTGCCCGGCCGACGCCATCACGCGGATCGGCTCATCCTTTAGGATAAGGCGCATCAGGTCAAAGAAGTGACAGCATTTTTCAACCAATGTTCCGCCTGTTTTGGCATTAAAGCGGTTCCAATCACCGATCTTCGGTAAAAATGGAAACCGATGTTCGCGGACCGTCAGCATTTTGATACCACCCGTCGCCTCCTGCGCTTGTTCAATCAGCGCAGCCACCGGCGGCATATAGCGGTATTCCATAGCGACCCACAAAGGGGCGGGATATGTGCGCCCAAATTCGGCGACCAAAGTTGCATCCGCAGGGTCGGTATACAGCGGCTTTTCGCACAAAATCGGCAACGGACGGATGGCGGCAATTTCTTGCAACTGCTGAACATGCAAATAATTCGGGCTGACGATGACCAATGCATCTAACGGCTCATGCGCCAACAAATCGGCAATGGACGTGGCTGCATAGGCATCCCCAGTAAGGGCCGCCGCTGACTGCGCCAACTCGGTAACAGGATCATAAACCGCAGACACGCGGCCATGGGTCAAAAGATTGATATTCGCGATATGCTCGCGTGCCATCATGCCACAACCAATGATCCCATAGTTTACTTTTTCCAACTTTTTAGCCTTTTCCCATGCGCGAAACATACCGCGACTTTCCACTATCGAACCAAGTGCGCGAAAACTCTGCGGCTTCACCATTGGCTGTCCAACTGACCCGTTCAATATATCCAACGGTCGTACCCGCGCGCAAATGAAACGCATCAGGTGCCCAATCAGGCACGCGACCTACGCCAATTTCATCTGCAACAGACGCAATCACAACGCCCAAATCTTCGCGGTAAAAATGATATAAGGAATCCGACAAGTCGCCCACAGATATGGTATCGCGGTGCGAACCATCCAGCCAAATTTCTTCGACAGCCATCATTTCGTCGCCAAGTGACCGCAACCGGCGGATACGGTGACCTTCGGCAGAGGGGCCAAAATCCGGCGCATTGCGCGGCTTGACCAAACGGTCCGCCGACACAATTTGCGCCGTCGGCAACCCACCGCCACCGATTAATTCAAGGCGGAAAAACGCATAGACTGAAGCAACAGCACCGCGATTGCGCACGTAATTCCCCGATCCTTGCACGCGGTCCAGCAATCCCTTTTCCACAAGGTCAGATAGTGCTTTGCGCAATGTGCCGACGGAAATATTCAGATCGGCGGCCATATCACGTTCAGGCGGCAGGCGCGCGCCATCGGCCAAATGACCGGCAGCGATCTCGCGGATAAGCATCTCACTTATCTGGATGTATTTGGGCAGCGCATTCGGGCTAAGCGATTGAACCATATCAAAGGCCTCCGCGCCCTGTATTAAATTGATACACAATTGATTTGCATTATTGATCCAGCTAAGCAAGAGTTATTGCAACAGATTCTTGCTTCGGGACTTCACAACCATGACAATCGTACCAATCACTAGCCCTGACCTTGATGGGGCGGAGGTATCTTGGTTTTCTGCGCTGTGTTCTGACGACTACCAATTTCTCGGGGTGCCTGACGGTGATCTGCGCTCATCTTGGGAACATTGCCGCGACATCGCGCTGACCGCCGAACAACAGGGCTTTCGCAACATCCTTGCGCCCTCGTCTTTCCAAGTTGGTCAAGACACGATGTCATTTGTTGCAGGCATGGCGCCGCTGACCGAAAAAATCAATTTTCTTGCCGCGATCCGTTGCGGCGAAGTGCAACCCATTATGTTGGCACGGACCATCGCAACGCTTGATCATATGCTCAAGGGCCGGTTAACGTTGAACGTGATCTCATCCGATTTTCCGGGCGAAGTGGCCCCCTCGCCCTACCGCTACAAACGGTCCCACGAAGTCGTCGAAATCCTGCGCCAAGCATGGACACGCGATGAAATCACCCACCACGGTGAAATCTATAACTTTGACAAGGTCCCCACTGACCCCGCGCGCCCTTACCAAATCAATGGCGGCCCACTTTTGTATTTCGGCGGCTATTCCCCCGATGCATTGGAACTTTGCGGCGCGCAATGCGACGTCTATCTGATGTGGCCAGAGGTCCAAACTCAATTGGCCGAGCGCATGAAAGCCGTGCATGCCCGCGCAGCCGCACACAACCGGACCTTGGATTACGGCCTGCGTGTCCACATGATCGTGCGCGATACTGAAGCAGAAGCCAAAGAATACGCCGATTATATCGCATCAAAACTTGACGATGAATACGGCACGCTGATCCGCGACCGTGCCCACGACAGCATCTCTCTTGGCGTTGCTCACCAGTCTCGTGCCCGTGAATTGGCCGACCAATTTGGCTACATCGAACCGGGACTTTGGACAGGCGTGGGGCGGGCACGTTCCGGCTGTGGTGCCGCCCTTGTTGGATCAACCGATCAGGTCATGTCCAAAATTGAATCCTACCAAAAGATGGGCATCCGTGCTTTCATCTTCTCAGGTTACCCGCATATCGACGAAGCAAAACACTTTGGCAGCCGCGTCATGCCACATCTCAAAACCGTGTCCCTGCCCCATGCATACGGGCGGGTTCCCTCTGATACTCCAGCAACGCCACTCGGCACAGGACCACGCATTTGAACCGTATCGACATCACTCCCGACCTTTCTTTTTCGCGCATTGTTTATGGGATGTGGCGGTTGTCAGACGACACCGACACGTCCACCGCACATGTGCAAGCCAAGATCGAAGCCTGCCTCGCGCAAGGCATCACAACAATGGACCAAGCCGACATCTACGGCGGCTATGAGGCCGAAGATGTCATGGGCGCGGCCCTCAGGGCGGCCCCTGCTTTGCGCGGTCAAATCGAGATCGTCACCAAATGCGACATCGTGGCCCCCGCAGGGCGGCACAGCGGCGCACGGGTCAAATATTATGACACGTCAGCGGCCCACATCACGGCGTCCGTCGAAGCATCGCTGAAATTGATGAACATCGACACCATCGACACGCTGTTGGTGCACCGACCTGATCCGATGATGGACCACCATGAAACAGGCGCGGTTCTCGATGGTTTGGTGAAATCTGGCAAGGTGCGCAGCATTGGGGTGTCAAACTTCAAATTGCACGACTGGACACTGCTGCAATCGGCCATGGCGAACAAATTGGTCACCAACCAGATTGAATTGTCGGTCACCGCCAACGCGGGCTTTAGCAATGGCGACGTGGCTTATTTGCAAGAACGGGGCCTGCCAATCATGGCATGGTCCCCGCTCGGTGGCGGGGCGTTGATGCAGGGAACAGGGCCTGTTCAAGACGCACTAAAATCTGTTGCAGACGCAAATGGCGTTGATGCAGGCGCGGTCGCAGTGGCGTGGCTACTGGCACATCCTGCAAACATCATGCCCGTCATGGGCACCAATAACATCAACCGGATCAAAGGCTTGTCGGACGCAATGAAGGTAAACATGGACCGTCAGACATGGTTTGAAATCTACACAGCAGCACTCGGAAATGAGGTTCCATAATGGACGCAGGCACACTTCAGACATTCGACCCCTCCAGCGATTCCGATAACTTTCGCGGCGCGCTCGGCAGCTTTGTGACGGGGGTCACCGTTGTGACAACCGACAGCCCAGAAGGACCAGTTGCGATCGTCGCAAATTCCTTCGCCAGCGTATCGCTCGACCCGCCACTGGTTCTTTGGTCACCGGCAAAGTCGTCCAAACGTTTTGAACATTTTGCTGGATCGCGGCGTTTTGCGGTCCACGTGCTTGGGGCGGATCAACGCGACGTCTGCGCGGCAATCATTAAATCCAAGACCGCTATCAGCGACGTTCCAACACATCTGTCGCACTGCGGAATGCCGATCATCGAAGGGGCGCTTGCGACATTCGAATGCACGCTCGAGGCAACACATGACGCGGGCGACCACGTCATCGTGGTCGGGCGCGTCACTAAGGCACACCATCAAGGCGGCGATCCGCTTGTGTTCCATGGCGGCAAATACGGGTCCTTCAACGAAGGCTAACCCATAAGACATTAAACAAATGTGTGGGCCACAAAGGCCCGCACTCCAACAACAGGGGAGGAGCCGCAATGTCGGTCCTGTTTCGGGTCCTTTGGCCCTTAGAACGGTTCAACACCGCGATTCTTGCTATCGGGCGAGCATTGGCGATGTCTGCACTCGCGATCATGGTCTGCCTCATCTTGGGGCAGGTATTCTTCCGGTATGTGCTTAACGACGCACCGAACTGGACAGAAGAAGGGGCGCGCTTTGGCATGTTATGGATGACTGGCCTCATGGCGCCACTTGCTTACCGGATGGGCGGGTTTGTTTCCATCGACATGCTGGAACGGGCATTGCCCAAGTTCCTCTCTGGGCTGCTGACACTGGTTCTTTTGTGCATCGCCCTTTGGGTTCTCACAGTCTTTTGGGATCGGGGGTGGAATAACCACGTCGACACCATGTCTGGCAAAGGATGCTCTTCCTCGCTGCGTTGGCCTTTCGGATTTGAATTTGGCAAATGCGGTCCAAAATTCCAAAATCGGTTCCAATACGCATCGCTTTTTGTTGGTGTGAACTTGCTGATCCTTGTGAACGTGGAACTGATCTTACGGCAACTCATCAAAATCGGTGGCCAAGGGCATAAGCTTACAAAGCTTTCGGCTGACGAAGAACTTGCGGGGGCTTCATAATGCTACTTTGGTTTCTTCCACTTTTCTTGATCGTCATCATGATCGGCCTGCCCGTTGTCTTTGGTTTGCTGGCAGCCCCCATCGCGCTTATTATGCTCGAAGGCGACGGCCGCAATGTCGTCGCGGGACTTTACCGTAACCTTTATAACGGCATGGACAGCTTCCCGCTTATGGCCCTGCCCTTCTTTATGCTGGCTGGCGAAGTCATGAACCGCGGCGGTATCACCCTGCGGCTCGTTGAATTCTCCCAAGCCTTCATGGGCCACCTGCGCGGTGGACTTGCACACGTCAACATCCTGTCATCGATCCTTTTTGCTGGTCTGTCAGGCTCTGCTGTTGCTGATACATCCGCGCTTGGGTCAACCCTGATCCCCGCCATGGAAAAAAACGGCTACACCCGTAGCTTTGCGGCCGCGATCACAGCTGCATCATCTGTCATCGGCCCAATCATTCCGCCGTCTGGCATTATGATCATCTACGCCTACGTTATGGGCGAAAGCGTCGCAGCACTGTTCCTTGCGGGCATCGTGCCCGGCATCATGGTCGGCGTAGGCCTGATGGTCATGGTTCGCCTCATGGCTGACCGCTACGACCTGCCCAAGGCCGAACGGATCGTGCATAAAAACCAAACGATCACACCAGTCGAAGCATGGGTGTCATTCGTTCTGATCCGGATCAACATCGCGGGCCTTCTTTACGCGATCTCTGGGCTCATCACGCAATTCATCGCAGAACCCGTCAACGCATGGATGATCTTCGGCCTCGCACTGCCTATCGCACACGCAATCGCGCAAGCGACAAAGGCCCGCGTTAGCCACGATTTCCGCATGGTTTGCAAAAAGGCAATCGCGCCGCTGCAGACCCCCATCATCATCTTGGGCGGCATCCTTGTTGGGGTCTTCACACCAACCGAAGCCTCAGCAGTCGCAGTTGCCTACGCGCTTGTTGTGTCTTTCTTCGTGCTAAAATCCATGAACATGCGCGATCTGCTTGATGTGTTGTCAAAATCGGCACTGTCCACTGCGGCCGTCCTGCTTTTGGTCGGCGCCGCTGTGTCGTTCAAAACGGTTGTCTCATTGTCCTACGCGCCACAAATCCTGTCGGATTATATCTTGTCGCTGTCGGAAAACCCGCTGATCTTGCTGTTCCTGATCAACATCCTGCTGTTCATCGTGGGCATGTTCCTCGACGCAGGGCCAGCGATCATCATCCTCGGGCCAATCTTGGGACCAATCTTCGTCGACCTCGGCGTGCACCCTGTGCATTTCGCGATCATTATGTCGGTGAACCTCACAGTGGGGCTGGCAACACCCCCCATGGGGCTTGTCTTATTCGTGGCCAGTTCGGTGTCGGGTGAAAAAGTCGAAACCATCGCACGGGCAATCCTGCCATTTCTTGCAGTCGAAGTCGTGGTGATCTTCATGATCACCTACATTCCGGCCATTTCCATGACGATCCCCCGCTTAACGGGCTTCGTTCAATAAAGGGGGAAACCCCCAAACCGACCAACGCATAAGGGAGAAAACACATGCTTAAAGGTCTCATCACAGGCGCCATCGCGGCGACCCTGCTCGCGGGTACGGCAGTTGCCGACGCGCATACAGAGTTCACAATTCGCGCAACAGCGAATTCGAACGAAAATGACGAAGACTATGACGGTCTGATCGTCTTCAAAAGCTTCGTCGAAGCTGCGTCCAACGGACGTGTTGCCGTCGAAATTTTCATGGGTACTCAGCTGTGCGGTAACGGCGCTGAATGTCTCGAAGGCGTGGCCGAAGGCTCCATCGACGTCTACATCACCACTTCTGGTGGTGCTGCTGGCATCATGCCGTTCGTTCAGGTTCTCGACCTGCCATACTTGATGGCCGATGACCGTGTGGCCGAAGCCGTGCTTACCGGCGACTTCACACGTAAAATGCGTGAAATGGGTCTCGAGGCAACTGACGGCGCACTGCGTCTGATGACTATCGGTAACACTGGCGGCTGGCGCAACTTCGCGAACACGCAGCGCCGTGTTGAGACACCAACCGACATGGAAGGTCTAAAAATCCGCACCGTGGTCGCCGATCTGCCACAGGAACTCGTGCGTGCACTCGGCGCGTCCCCGACCCCGATCCCATGGCCTGAACTCTTCACTTCGTTCCAGACGGGCGTTGTTGAAGGCTCCAAAAACGGGATCACAGACATCATGGGCATGAAATTCCCTGATGCGGGCCTGCAGTACGTCACGCTCGACGGTCACGCCTACATGGGCGCGTTGTGGTTCATGAACAACGACAACTTCCTTGGCATGCCAGACGATTTGCGCCGCGTTGTTGTCGATGGGTTCTCTCAGTTGCAGCAAGCAACATTCGCATCACCAAAGCGTAAATCAATCGAAGCATACGCAGCTTTCGTTGAAGGCGGCGGCGATCTGTATGTGCCTAGCCCAGCTGAAAAAGCCATGTTCGCAGCCGCGGCTGGCCCAGTCCAAGACTGGTTCACAGGTAACATCGATGGCGGCGAAGAAATCCTCTCCGCACTCAAAGACGCCGTATCAGCAGCCGAAGCTGATCTGGCAACAGCCTATGCATCCGACCTGAACTAAGCGTTAATAGCGCCAAACAATCGAAAGGGCCGCCCATTTGGGTGGCCCTTTTTACGTCAAACGATGTCAGATGACCGACAGGCAAGCGCATTTTGCCAAGTGATTTATTCTTTGGGATGTGCTGCCTTGAACAAGCGCGCTCAGGCTACCAAGACCGCGGCGGCCTGAAACGATCAAATCAGCACCAATTTTTTCAGCGCAGTTTGCGATTTCTTCAGCAGGATCGCCCAAGGCCATATAGGTGTTCGTGATTGTCTGACCATTCGCTTTTGCAATCGCCTTGCCGCCATTCAGCACTTTTTCACCGGCCTTTTTGACCTGATCTTCGGATGGCATGGTTGTCACAGCATGATACCCTGTCATGGCGCCCATGGCGAAAGCTACAGTTTTAGGTTGAGGAGTATGTACGAGGTGTAATTCTGACTCGTATTTACTGGCCAATTCGCACGCCAGTTTCAATGCAGTTTCTGCCATCTCCGAACCGTCGATACCTACAACAATCTTGCTAAACATTCCTTGTCCTTCATTTTGCTATACTCGGAGTCCTTGATCACCCGACTTTTGTATTGACGGACTGAGCGAATGGGATTCAGGTGTTTGTATGATCCGTCCGAATTTCCTCACTGCTTCAGATCGCCTTGAACTTTTGTCTTGCGTGA
>Ga0209279_10001647_pt1 | contig 11488 bp, 8 predicted proteins | sample CoawatmetaG00DNA_3_FD_187508 | JGI IMG/M metagenome (GOLD analysis project Ga0209279, IMG submission 187508) | Marine microbial communities from the West Antarctic Peninsula - Coastal water metaG006-DNA (SPAdes) (version 2) | ecosystem: Environmental > Aquatic > Marine > Coastal ... | reverse complement strand
CGGATAAATTATTTAAAATCAATATTATATCCTGAAAAAGTAAATAGGAAGAAATATGTTAAAAGAAAAAAGATCATAAATCAGATATTTAATAATTTATCAGAAAGCAATGGTAAACTAAGAAAATATTTTGATGAAAGAATATTTCGAACATATATAGAATTGGTTAATATATTACCACATGAAGTTGTGTTATTAATAATTAAATCTTGTGAATATAATAATTTAAAGAAGAAAGATATAACAATTCCTAGAAATATTTATATGTTCTGTCAAAAACCGGTTAAAGATAAATACGATAAGGACAAACTAATTGAACATTATCACAATTATCCATCAATGGTTAATTTTATTAATAAACTTTATAAATCATAATTAATGAACAAATTATAATCCAAATCTTTTTTATCATAATTATTAAATAAAAAATTTGATTTAATTTATATTAATTAATATAAATATAATGACTGATATTAAAAAAGAAATTGAAATATTTAGGGAAAAACAGTTATCTAAAAGTATAATGGATGAAAAAAAATCTTATATAAATAATATAAAAGATTTGTATTTACAAAAATTAACTAAAGGAACTAAAGTTACAATTAGATATCGTAAAGGAACATATATAGGAAAATTATTGAATGATGTAAAAAATAATGATAATAATATAAACATATTAAAGGATGATGGACAAGTTAAAAAAGAAGATATGATAAAAATAAAATATATAGAAGGTGAAGATGAATTAAGCGATGAAGAAAGTTATGAAAATAATGAAACAATAGATGAAATGGTATATTCCTCTGAATCTGAAGTTATATCAGATAAAGAATCTGTTAATACTAATAATTCTGATACTTTATCTGATAATTCTAATTCTAATTCAATTGATGAAATATTATCGTGTGATATCGAAGGTTCTGAATCACCTGAACCATTAGAAATGAATAATAGTGAACTAGAGGAAAGTAATGAAGGAAATGAAAAAGATGTAGAAGAAGAAGATATTGATAAAAAGGAAGTTGAAAATGTATTAGATAGTATTATTTCAAATATTGAAAATGATGATAAAGAAATGAAAGATTTAATTAATCGTTTTAAGAACATTAATAAAGAAAAAGATATATATGAAGAGATAGATAAATGTGTTAATGGGGAAAAGGATATAGATTTAGATAATATTGAAAATATTACTAATAGTGAATTATTAAATAATATATTGTGCTTAATAGAAACACATAATATAAAATATATATCCATTGAGTTAAATGTAGCAATTGGGACGGTTCAAAGGTGGATAGATAATAGAAAAGTACCTAAATCATATCAATTTGATATTATTAAATTAATAGATAATAAAAATATTGACTATACTAAATTTTCATATAAAGAAAAAGATCAATTTTTCACACCATCACATATTAGTAAATATTGTTATAATAAATTTATGTGTATTATGAACAAATATAATATTGATTTAGATAATTATATATATATTGAACCATCAGCAGGTGATGGTGCTTTTACCAAAATATTACCTGAAAATTCTATTAATTTAGATATTGAACCCCGTGATGATAAAATATTAAAACATGATTTCTTAAAATGGTTACCATCTGATAATAATAATAAATATATTACTATTGGGAATCCTCCATTTGGATTAAGAGGTAACCTAGCATTAAGGTTTATAAATCATTCTTCTTTATTTTCAGAACATTTATGTTTCCTTCTGCCTCCACTATTTGAAAGCGATGGAAGAGGATCACCTATGAAAAGAGTAATAAATTATAATCTAATATATTCAGAAAATATTGATACATGTTTCTATGATCCAAGTGGTAAAGAAATGAAAGTAAATGTTATAATGCAAATATGGTCTAAAACAATAATAAATCAAGAATATATAATTAAAAATATTAAAAATAATGAAAATGATTTTAAAATATATTCATTATCTGATGGAGGGACATCTGGTTCCACTCGCAATAAGAAAATGCTTTATGAATGCGATATATATATACCATCAACATGTTTTGGTAAAGAAAACATGAAGGCATATGATAAATTTACAGATTTACCAAAACTGAGAGGGTATGGTTTAGTATTTAATAATAATAAAAAAATGTATATAAATAAATCTAAAAATATGGATTGGACTAATATTTCTTTCTTATCAACAAATTCAGCTTACAATTTAAGGATGTCTAAAATATCTGATGCTTTATTAACTATTGAATAATACTATCAATATAATATTTAAAATTACCATTACAACTGTCTTTCATAAATTTCATAGACCTTCTATTTTTAACATTATTTTCATTAATAGTGGGTGTCGTATCTAGTTTAAAATTAAAACCACCTTTACGTTGAGTAATAGTTTTTGTAGGAAAATATGGGACACATTTAATTGATTTATCTTTACCAGATTTTTTATAGAATTCTTCATCAAAATTATTAAATATAGTGATATATACACAATCAGGACAAATATCTATAAAACACATATATTTTGCCTTCCACGGATATTCACCCAGTTCATGTTGGAAACTAGTTGATCCTCCATTACCTAATCTAGCTGTTTTTACTTCAACAGTGTTATCACTATTTTTTATAAACCCATCTCCCGAACCTCCACCAATTTGTTTAGTATTAACACCATTTATTTTACCTGGTATTGATGAAATATCACATAATCCTTGTAGATATGTTTCTCCTACAACCCCTACATTGTTTGATTCTAATTTAGATATTTCTTCATATGAACCCTTATCCCATATATTTTTTGTTTCTTCTTTTTCTTTTTGTCCTTTTATACATTTCAATAATAATGAATGTGGATTGCATTTTCCATAATATCCTTCCACCTTATCACAATACATCTTTTTAAACTCGGGATTACTCCACTTTCTTACAATACCTTTTTCTTTTGCTGAAATAATAACATCATTAAATATAGCTTGTTCAATATTCCGCGATTTGCTAGGATTTTTTTCTTTTTCATTTATTTTAAGAACATAATAATTCCGATATTTATCATCGATATAGGACATACTCAAAGAAATAATATTTCCTCGTTTGAATTTATGTAGTTCATAAATATATCCATCAAATTTTTTTAACAGACCTTCTAACTCGTCTTCATGATAGTATATATGGATAAACTTTAATTCACCGCTTACAATGATATTTTTAACTATCATTTAATCAATAATATGATAATAAGCTTAAATAATCAAATTTAAAATACAATCAAATAAGATCATAAAAGTGTTTCTTGAAAAGACCTATTGTTTTAAAATTATATTTATCATTTGTGAATTTAACATATTTCATTAGATTAATGAATATATCTGTATCCATACATTTTTTGATTTTTTCTAAATTTTCTATCTTATCTATTATAGCATAGCTAAATTGGCTACATCCATAATGCCCTTCTTCATCTACTATAGGATATGTTCCAATACCATTTGACCAGATGACTTTTGATACGAAATGATTATTTTTATATGTTTTGCTATATAATTTATTCATTCCTTTTTTTTTAGTTATTGTATATGATATAGGATACTTATATTCATCTGTTTGAGTTTTTGATAATGTTCTTGAATCATATGATGAATAATCTTGTAATATTTGGACTGTTTCTTCATTATCGGTTGCAACTAATTTCTCAAATATGTTAAACATACCTGAAGGGATAAAATTCCAATTATTGAGATTGATTTTGAATTTGTTTCCTTTTATATCATTTATTTCAGTTTTATAAGAATTATCATTTATATTTTGAACAATATAATAGTCATAACATATAGCAACTTTAAAATCTCTATGTCCTGATTCTAAATCATTCGTATTTAGATATATTAATTTATGATCCTTTATTAAATCATATACTTTTCTGTAATTTCCTTGAGGGCTTCTCCATCCGGTTGGAGTTATAAAACATAAATATCCTTCATATGATAATAATTCAAACATTTTATAAACGAATAAATGCCAAATAGAAATGTTTTTTTTATCAGTCACTATTTTATGAAAAGGTGGATTACCAATAACAGCATCAAAACTATTAATATTCCATTTATCTGTAATATTTAAATCTAATGTATTTCCTATATGATATTTTAAATTATATTTATTAAAAGGATCAATTAATATTTTACATATATTAATATTTTCTTCATTGATATCCGCCCAATATATACATTCTTCAACTATAAATTTATATCTTTCATTAGGATCGGCTATTTTAAATTTTAATCCATTCATAAATTTTTTTATTATTTCAATGATTAATATACCTTTGCCACATGATGGTTCGAATGTTTTTCTTGGAGATTCCCAAAAAGGATTATGTATTTTCAGTAGGTTTATTCTTATGGATTTAGGTGTAGGAACTTCAGCATTATTTTTTTTATCTAAATATTTAGTAACAATTTGTGTTTCAATTAGATCAATTATTTTATCTGAATTATCAATATTTTCATTAAAAATTTCTTTAACAGATTCTAATATATCCATATTCTTATTAATATTAATATTTAAAAATTCAAATTTATTTATGTTAATTTAATTTAATTTAATTTAATAATCTATGTAATATAATAATGGTTAGAAAACGTAATTTAAAGAAGACACAAAAAAAGGTAAATAAAACATTAAAGAAGAATGTTAGGAAAAAAAATGTGAAAAGATATAATAAAAAAACTAAGAAACAATCAGGGGGGTGGGTAAAGGCCTGGTATGACCGAAGAAAAGAAAAAAAACAAAGAAAACAAAGAAGTAACTTCAATAATACAACACTAGAAGAATTAACAAGTGAATTGACAGACCAGCACGCGCTTACACAACTAGAAAAGGATCGGGTACTCATAGATACATTAGAAGAAGAAGTATTACGTCCTTTAAGATTAGTATATACTCATTCTGGTAGAATTATGTGTATTTTATACTCGTTGTTTTTAGGAAACTCTGATGCTATCGAACAATTAGTAATAAAAGTAGATAAGCAAGGTAAATTTTATAATAATTGTGTAGTTGAGTTATTATTTAATAAGAAATCAGATAGTGATGGTTATAATCTTATAGTAAAATTAGCTCTATCAGGAAATATATTCGATAAAGGTGGAAAAAAAAGATTATGTTCAGAAAAAGATACTCATGATAACCTTAAAATTTGTCAAGAGTTTGCCACCCAGGTAATATCAATACGTGAAAATGATATACATAAAGTAATTCCTAAAGTAATTTTAGATATGATAGGACGTAATATATATACAAGAGTTATGTTAATTAGACATGGTGAGGCCGAACATAATGTGAGTATAAAAAAAAATAAAAAAAGAGTGAAAACTATTACGGAAGAGGCAAAAAAAAATGATGAGAATAGATTGGGAAATGATAATCAGGCGGGTGTGGGGAAGAAACTTGACAGATTAGCAGAAGCGGCGGCCGGACTTGTGAGAGTGGCGGCGCCGGTAGCAACAGGTGTGGGCGTGGCTATGAATACGGTGGGCGTCTCGACGGGTTTAGGGGTGGCGGCCATACCGGTGGCGGCTGCGGCTGTGGGTGTGGGAACGGTGGCGGCCATACCGGTGGCTGCTGGACTTGGATATTTGTATCATAAAGCTACAACTACAGATAGAGGATACATACAAGATAGTGATTTAACTCCCGATGGAATTGAATCTGTAGAAAGAACTGCTCTTAATTTATTTTCTTATTTAATGGGTGTAGGATATACAGATATAGATAAATTATCGCATAATTTAGAAACATATGTATCTATGTTAAAAAGAACATTTCATACAGCAGCATTATTTAATGGTGTATTATTGATGAAATATAAAGGACAACAAATGGTCCCCCCGGGGTGGGATCAATTTTACAATTCACCTTCGCTGTATGATGGGGTGGTTGAGATGAATGATAAATTAAAAGGATTAACAAAGTTCCATGTTAGAGCGAATTTAGGTGAAATAACAGGTGACCAAGTGGGAAAAGCGACATTTGAAAATAGGAAACAGTGGAAAAATTCATCTAATGGAGATATGTGGTCATACAATCAAACAGATTGTGCAGATGCGCACAAATCAGAAACAAAATTGGAAACAAAACCGAAAAAAAATATGAGCCGATTAAATTTTCATCAAAATCTAATTCCTTGTTCCACATATGAGAATGTAGAAACAGTGATACTTGTGTCTATGGATGATTTAATGAAAACTGAACGAAATAATAAGTGTAATAACCCTCCACCGGATTCATCAAGTAATGTTATTAAACAATATACACATACTGATGTATTAGATGGTTTAAAATTTACACTATCACAATCAGTTAAAAAAGTATATGATAAACTACAACTACAACCAGCACCAGAAAAAATTACAAAAGGTGGTTCAAACACTAAAAGAAAACTTAAAACAAAGAAAAGACTAAAAATATAAGGAAATAAATAAATTTAATAATATAATATAATATAAATGGTCATGTCTTTTTTTTTAGGAGAGACATATGATACAATAATAGTTGGTGGTGGCATATCTGGTTTATTTTTAGCATACAAGTTAAAAGATACTAAACAAGACATACTACTTATTGAGAAGGAAAAGGCGTTTGGCGGAAGAGTTCATACAATATATAAGACAGATTATCATTATGAATGTGCAGCAGCAAGGTTAAGTAATAAACATCATAAATTAATGACATTGATTCATGAATTAGGATTAAAAAATAAATTAGTTAAATTATCTGAAGATATAGATGTAATTATTCACAATAAGAGAAGTTCAATAAATGTTGATAATTTATTAAAAGAATTGATGTTAAGAAGTAAAGGATTAAAGAAAGATTATTTAGAAAATATCTTATTGTTTCAATTAATGATAGATGTATTTGATTATGATACTGCTGTATCGATTAAAGAAGCATTTGGATACGATAGTGAGTTCATGGTTCTAAATGCTAAAGCTGGATTAGAAATGTTTAAGAAGGATCTTTTTCAAGGTGATACAGAATATTATATTTTTAAAGAGGGTTTATCTAAATTAATAAATGCTTTAGTAGATAACTTAAAAACATATAGTAATGTAACATTAAAATTATCAGAAGGTTTAGAAGTTATAGAGGATAGTTATATTAAAACTGATAAAAAGAATAGATTATATTATGATAAATTAATTCTAACAATACCACAAGAACATTTAATTAAATTAGAATACTTAAAAGATGTTAAATATTTAGATTCGGTTAATGGAGTACCATTATTACGTATATATTTTAAATATCCTACTAAAGATAATAAAGATATATGGTTTAAAAATATCTCTAGAACAACTACTGATAATTATTTAAGACAAATTATACCGATTAATTATGATAATGGTTTAATTATGATTAGTTATACAGATGGATTATCTGTTAAATTATTAACAGCATTACATATGAGAGGAAAAGATGTATTAGTTAAAGCTATTCACAAAGAAATCAAAGATATATTTAGTCTTAAAAAGGAAATACCTGAACCTGAAGAAGTATTTTTTCACCTATGGGATAATGGTTGTCATTTTTGGAAATTAGGAAGTGATATGCAAGAAATTTATGATAAAATGTTGAAACCAATTGAGGGCAAACAATTATTTATTTGTGGTGAATCGTTTAGTAAAAAACAAGCGTGGATGGAGGGAGCATTAGAAAGTTGTTATGATGTATTAAAAAAAATGAAATTTAAAGATATTGAAGTCAAAGTTAAAAAAGAAACTAAATTAAAGAAATATAAAATTGAAGAGGTTTTAAAAGATGAGAACAAAAACTTGATCATAATGGAAGTGAATGGTGAAAAACGTGTTTATGATCTAACAGATTGGATATCACAACATCCAGGTGGTGATAAAATATTTAATGGTATTGAAGCAAATAAGTATTATGAAGACCCGGATAAATATGATAAGAAACCTTATGATATTTTCATGAGAAATAATATTCACAAAGATAAGAATGTTTTTGAATTATTCTTTGAGAAGAAACATAAATTAGTTAAACATATTGGTTTTTTAATATAATATAATAATATGGAATATATTGAGTTACGACTTTTATTAAATAAATGTATTAAAGGTGAAATACAATTGAATAAACCTATCACATTAACTAGTAGAGATAGAACTGAAACAACATCAGTCACATTTCTAAATCATTTATTAAAATATAATAAAATAGAGAAAGAAAATTTATTCTCATTTTATTTTAAGATGATTGATATGTTTAATAAATCATTTACAGAATTAATGAAACATGGAGTATTTTCTTCATATATTCAAAACGTTAAAAAAGAATGGGGTGTTACAGATAGTATTATATTGGAAACAAGTGAATTAGGTGATAGTCGGAAAACAATGGAAGAATTATTAGAAAATATTAACACATTATGTAATCAATTCAGAGAGTTAGATAGTAAAGTTAGAAATAACAATATGAATGATGTATTAGTAGAAGATGAAATGATGGAACATATTGATAGTTTCTTACAAAATATTAGAGAATTAGATAGTGAGATTACAGAAATTGATAGTATGTTAAAACAAATATCTCAAAATATAGAACAGATGAATATTGGTATATTATTAGATTTAAGTATGAAAGATAAATCAATATATTTAATGTTTAGTGAAATAGATGAAGATGTTAAATTACCATCATATATTAATATTATGTTTTTGAATTATCTTTATGTTATTAATTTAATAAAGAAACATATCATATATTATAAAAGAACCATATCAAAAGTGAATGAAATATCAGGAAATATGGGTAGATATGTAGGGGACAGTAAAGACACAATCCAAAGTAAAGACAATCTATTTAATTTAAATAAACAACAAACTGATATTGATAGTTATTTAGAAGGATTAGATAATGCCCCTATTATGAATCGAGATGTTGAAGAAGAAGAAGCTGTAGATGAAGAAGCTGTAGATGAAGAAGCTGTAGATGAAGAAGCTGTAGATGAAGAAGCTGTAGATGAAGAAGCTGTAGATGAAGAAGCTGTAGATGAAGAAGCTGTAGATGAAGAAGCTGTAGATGAAGGTGAAGAACATTTAGAAGAATAATCATTTCATAAATTTATCAAGATTAGATTTAGATTTAGTAACAGATTTACTTTTTTTTTGTGCAAAATTGATTGTATATGTTTTAGAAATATCATCATAAATTAGGATATGGATAGCGTTCAAAACACCTTCTTCAGAATTATAGTCAACATCAATATTTTTATTTATTTTTTTAATATTTTTTTTTAATAAAGAATATAATATATCCGTTTGATTTTCATCCAGATTGTTTTTTTCTTTTTCTAAATTTAAAAAAGGTTTGAATAAATTATTTTTAGTTGTATTGTCTAATTTATTCCAAGGTTTAAGGTGTAGATCATTTTTTTCTTGTTCTAATAAAATATCGATTTCATTTTTATTAGAGTAATTATTAGGGTTGTATGGATTTGTACTAATATTAGGGACAAATTTAGTTTTCTTTTTTATATTAATATTTTCAGAATTATCCTCTCCTTTTAAAATATTTTTTAGGTCCATTTAATATATATTATCAAATACCCCTTAAATATAATCATAATTCTTTAAATATTTTTATCTAAGTTATATTATAATATAATATGCCTCCTCTGCTTCAAACCCGATCAAGTTGGCGTGACGGTGACGACGACGATATGGATCTTGGTATGAATCTTGGTACACCATTGGTGTCGGTGTCGGACTCGATGATGTCAACGCTACCTGAGTTTGAGGAACTCGCGTCGGTGCGAGAATCACCTGCCGCCGCTGCTGCCGCTGCTGCCTCTCCCTCGCCCCGCCTGAAAGAAGAAGCAGCAGCTCTATTCGAAACCCTGGAGCTCGAACAAACCCAACTCAGTGACGAAGAAGCACTTTACTTCATAGATTATGCTAATCATTTAAAAGAGAAACAGCAAACCATAAAAGATCCCAAAGAAAAAAATATAATCGCGGCTATGGTTGCGATTTGCGCGCAGATTTTGGGCGCTAAGGGCTTCGCTAATATTTTAGGTGTGGAAAAATTGGTTTGGCCAGCCGCTAAAGCCATGATGGGGGCCGCTGCTGCCGGTTTTGCCGCCTTACAATCTTACGGGCCGTCAGTTGTAGATATTTTTACAAAATTGTCGTGGCCATTGGAATCTTTTGTTGGTCATTACGCTGGCGAGAAGACACTAATAGCTTTGACTCTTATGTCCTTCATCCTCTGGGCTCGAAAACAAGGTCCGAGGGCGGCGGCAGTACAACTGGGCGTAGATCCAAGTCAGCTCGGTCCGGGCGTGAGTGAATTCTTGAATGCTGAGCTTGATAGAATCAAAACCGAACGGATCACAACTCGCAGCGCTAAAATGATGGAGGAAGCAAGTTTAGCTTACGGTCGGGATATGAAATCAAGAGAACTTTTTGAAACAGCAAAACAAATACTAGGCTTTGCATACGAGGCCTATCCTACTTGTCCTGCAGACAAAAAAGCAGACCTCCGCACGGAAATGTTAAATGCAATAACAACAATGATTGACATCAGTAAAGGACAAGAGCCTTCGTATTTGGAGAAACTAAAGCTGAAGCTCAACGATCTTGGTGGAAAAATTTTGGAACCAATTGACATCAAGGAGGTCATGAAAGTCATCGCACAAATTTCTACCTTAGAAGCAACAATTGCAGGTTTAAAAAAAATTGCCGACAAGGCTGAGGAACGCAACATCATACATAAAAGAAACTCAATAGAAAATCTACAGAACGCCCAAAAGGATATGGTAGAACTATTAGAAAAAAAACAAACCTTATTATCTGAAGCCTTAAAAGCATTGGGGAATTTTGTACCGGGCTCGTTTATTGCCGGTAAGGTCAAGGATTGGGTGGTCGGAATGACACAGGGGGGTGCTGAAGCTGTTCGCGCTGCTATCGTATCCCTTAATGCTACAAAAAAGTTAGCGGCGGCGGCACTTAAAACGTCTCAGGAGATAGAACCCGGCCGGATGGCAGTGCGCGGGAATCGGACCCAGCTGGGCATAAATGAAAAGCGACGCGCCGAGCTTGCCGCTGAAGCGTCTGCCGCCAGCGTAGCACTCGAACAGGAGGGCACCCGGCGGCAGCGTCGACGAGTCGGCGGCCTACCCGGCCCGGCCGCCCTCCCTGACCCCACAGATGGAGGATCAAGAAGAAGAAAGAAATCATCTAGAAAACAAAGAAATAAGAGAAAAACTATCCGTAGAAAAGTAGTTAAGAAATCTCTAAGAAAGAAATCACTTAGAAAAACTAAGAAAAATAAAAGAAAAACTAAAAGAATGAGAAGATAATTGTTTCGAAATAAAAATATTTAGTATATTATAAATATGTCCGCTCAAGTTAATAAAGTATTAGCGTCTTTGAAACCAGTTTGTAATATTGTTAAATCAAATAGTAATGTGTTAAGT
>Ga0209279_10001646_pt1 | contig 11489 bp, 20 predicted proteins | sample CoawatmetaG00DNA_3_FD_187508 | JGI IMG/M metagenome (GOLD analysis project Ga0209279, IMG submission 187508) | Marine microbial communities from the West Antarctic Peninsula - Coastal water metaG006-DNA (SPAdes) (version 2) | ecosystem: Environmental > Aquatic > Marine > Coastal ... | reverse complement strand
TATGTAATCTTTAATGGTTAATGAAGATTCCCCTAAGAAAACTGTGTCTGTTAATTTAAATTTTAACATACGGTCTCCCCATTCGCTTTGCATTTCTGTCTCACCAGGATACCTACAACCTGATCCGCCTATTCCTATTTTATTATGTGGGTATCTCTTTTTAAAAAAAGAATTTAATAACAGAAACCATTCTCTAGATTCTACGGAGAAAATACTATAAAAAATTATGTCTTCTTTTTTAACTTTTTTTAAAAATTGATTTAAGAAGAGTTTTACTAGTTTTAAAACAGGTATCTTTCCTTTACCTATCATACCGAATTTGTCTATTTCGTCCCAATATTCTGTTTTATAAAAATTTTTATATAACAAATGATTATAATCAACAAGCTCAACATCACAACCATTTTCTTCAAACATATGTGCGACTTCTTGTAAGCCCCATGACAAACTGTCATTTAACCTAGGAATTTGTATACACCATATTTTCATACAACTATGATAACACAGAATAGAGCAAAGTCAAAGATAAATATGCATATATAACTATTAGGAGAATATTCAATGTCAGACGATAAAGACGATATCGGAAAACTGGAAGTCTCAGTACGGATACTGGGTAATGAACTAGTTGGACTCAAGATGGTGGTAGACGACTTCAAAATGAAATGGTTAGTATATGGTGTTGTAACTATAGTTGCACTTGCATGGGCTGGCGGAACATTTGGTCCTGCACTATTTAATATGATTGCTGGTACATAAAATAATCGATGTTAGAACAAACAGTTAATAAATGGATTAATGAAAATATTGACTCTAGCACAGTTAATGTTTTGGTTAATCATATAAATTCATTTGGATTTACATCTAATGAGTTAGCAGAAAAATGGAATTTTTCAACATCAGAAGAAATTATTAATCAATATTATCTTAAAAAAATTGCTATGTTGTTTGGATATACAGAATCAATTAAAAACAAATCAATTTTAGAATTAGGACCCGGAGTAGGAATTACTTCTTATTTGTATTATGTGTGTGGTGCAGCAAGTTATCATGGTGTTGAGAAGTACGAGCCTAATGTTGATGTAAGCCGAAAACTATGTACCATGGACAATTGGACATTTACGCATGGTATGTTTGAAGAGTATCTTAAAAATATATTACCAGGACAATATGATACAGTATCTCTAATAAATGTGCTCACTTATATGGATATGGATTTTATGGATAACTTTTGGAAATTTGCATATCAAAATTTTAATTATATGATTATAAGTGACCGCCTGGATTTAGATCATGACCAAGGGATGTATCATCGACCATTGCCAAAAAATATCTATGGTCGTAGGTCAATGACATCAGATTATACTAAATCACATTTAGGATCTATAGGAAGTCAATCATATTACAGACAGGCAATGCTTAATGCTGGATGGAAAATATTATTCACAACACAAATACCCAAAGAGATTGATTGTCTTAATCATTCTGCTCGGGTTTGTACTAAATTTTTTACAAGGTTATAAAACAATGTTTTCATTTTCAAAAGTAGACCAATTCGACAGTCACATCAGAAACAGCATCCCAGGATACGAGCTTCTAGTAGAAGATATAATTCAGCTGTCAAAGAGTTTTATCGAGCCTCGAACTAGTGTGTTAGACATCGGGTGTTCAACTGGCACAATGCTGTGGTATTTGGCTAACAAAGTTAATATTGATGCTGATTATAAGGGTATTGACATTGTCCAAACACAAGAATGGAAAACACTTCAGAGTAAGTTTGGTCCTATAACAGGCACATTAAAATTTGTAGAACGCGATGCCAGGGAGTTATTTGTGGCAGATCAGTTTTCGTTTGTAATGTCGCTGTTTACACTACAATTTATCCCAGTTTCAGATCGTAGAAAGTTGTTACGTCAAATTAAAAACTATATTACACCTGATGGTGCATTTGTATTTTCTGAGAAGGTGTTGTCAGTAAATCCTAAAATACAGGATTGCTTAACGTTTATGCATTATGACTTTAAATCCGCCGCGTTTACAGAAAAAGAAATTCTAGACAAAGAGCGTGAGCTCAGAGATTGTATGCGGTTAATGACTATTGAACAAATACAGGAATCTATTAAATTAGCAGGATTTAAAACATGTGACACGTTCTGGCAACAGAACAATTTTGTTGGGTTTATAGCGTTACCATAACTATCTGTAATCCGTACACGGTTTATTAACTTATTGGTGCTATTATAGTACTATGGAAAAACAAATTAAGTTATACAAAAGTAAGGTTTCGCATGCAAAGGTGTTAGCATACGAAAAAGTGTTTAATTTATTAAAGGATCGTGATAGTGATATAGAGCTTCGTATAATAAATGAAGTGCCTAAGATAAGGCTAGTAGTCTAACACCACTTTAGTGCAAAGTACGCTAAGTCATCTACTTTGCCAACTCGCACACGAACGCCATCGTATAGTATGTCGTTAACGTCTATACAATAAGGCCCAGTAAGGTTCTCAACACACCAGTTACGTACTTGTGTGTAATGTTCATGTGCTCGTTTGTATTCTTGATGAGCAGGACTCTGCTGATTTACTTGACCGATGTTGTTCCAGAAATAACTAAGTACCCCTTGCTCTAAACAAAAGTTGTTTGGGTATAGCGCAACGGCTATCATGCCTGTATATCCACTTTGTTCTTTGTAGGGGTTACTTTAGTTTTTTTATCAGCAGGCTTCTCTGTAAGTAACAACCAGGCTAATTTTCGATCTTCAGGCGGAAATGATATCCATGCTAACAGGGAAAGAATAACTGCTACCCACACTACAACACTTATGAATATTAGTCCTGCTTCAGCCATAATATTACTTATGTTTTAAGGTACTAGCTCTTTAAGAGTTTTCTTTGCAACACGATATGCAATCCTAGCATTATTACGTAATTCTGAACGGTATTCTGTTCCTTTACGTGGCCCACTTTCCCTGGGGTCAACGACCCAGCGATCCTGGAAGTCTGAAATCTTATTAAAGTTTTTTGCTTTTCCTTGAAACATTCTTAATTCCTTGCTATAACCCCATCCCAATCTTTAGGAGGTTTTTTTATTTTTAATATTTTAATCCTATCAAGTATCTCTGTGTAGAAACTATCCATAGATCCACCCCAGCGACCCTGGCAATGCTCAATCATTTGCTCACAAAACTTCCAGTTTTTTTTGTAGTAGTTTTCCATAACTTTATTGTGATGTGCTACCCAAGTTGGAATTTCTTGCATCTCGCCAAGTGGTATACTTCCTGCATCCAGAACTGCGAACGCCGGCACTAGATTTCTTTCAACTTTAAACGTGTCTAATTTAAGGACGATATATTTTTCGCCTATCTTATCAGCCACTTCTTTTCCCATAATTATCTGCATTGTTCTATTATATTATACTCCGGTAATCGTGTCTATAAATAAACGCATGGAAACACAATTATTTTTGATTATATTATTACTTATCAAGCATGCTATTATTGATGTTGGTATTCAAAAACATCTAGGCTGGATGAGTAAACAAAGATATCTCAGCAAGCCAGCACAAAAGCATTATGTTGGTCATGGGGTAGGAACGTTCTTAGTTCTAATAATACCTGCTGGAGTTACTATAGCATTAATTGCGGCTGTATTTGATTGGCTATGTCATTGGCACATCGATCATACAAAGGCAGTAATAAACAGCCGTTATGAGTTTGACGCATCATGCAAAGAGTTTTGGTGGTTATTAACTGTTGATCAAATATTACACTACTTAACCTACGCTGCAATCGTGTTTTACATCGTACAATTAACATAACATAAAAAATACCATATTTTCTAGTAAATACATGTATGAATAATGCATTGTGTATACTTACGAGTCTGATGTTAGTAATTGTCATTGGGGTAATGCCAAACGTTGCCCTGGCGGCTGATACAAACACATCATCGACTGTAGTTACAGACAAAGCACCACCAACTGCTAGTGCTCCGTCTATTGTTGTTAATAATAGTGACGTATGTAAGAGCGCAGCTAGTGCGGCAATCCAAACACAGATACTCGGATTTGCTTCAGGCATTACTATTACTGATGAAAATTGCGAACGCTTAAAGCTCGCCCGTAGCATGTATGGTATGGGAATGAAAGTTGCTGGCGTGGCATTGTTGTGTCAAGATGCCAGAGTGTTTGATGCAATGTGGATGGCTGGTACTCCATGTCCATATAAAGGTTCGATTGGTGATGCCGCTCAGGCTGGATGGTTAGCAAATGTAGACGATGCGCCTTCAGAAAGCAAATACGTTAAAAAAAAAGTGACGATCAAAACCAACGAAATGATGAACGAAGAGACGAGCGAGTAAGTGATTATGGCATGCCCGATGATTACTCCACAGAAGAACGAATTACGGAAGCTCCACAAACTGGTGTCTACGTCAGCGGCGGGATTGCTCTTGCCATTGCTGGTATGTTCTTTGGTATTCCTCCCTTCCTCATATTCTAATGCTGGAAATGGAGTAAATTCAAATACAATTATAGATGGGTCATCTACAACTAGCACATCAAGTGGTACTCCCAGTAGTGTTACTGTTACTAACGATGATAACTCAACCACTACTACTCAGACAACACCAATTACAACAACTACAACTACAAAGAATGTTACTCAAACTGAGGTTCCTAATGTTGTAACAAACCCTACTTTTACAAATAACGCAGGGGGCGGTTCAAGTGCAGGCTGGTCTATCTCAACTTGCCCCGGCGGGTGTGCATTTAGTCCTAGTAATGGATTTATGGCAGGTAACGGTGGTACGATAACGCAATCATATACCCAGTCAGATCTTTTTCCAGATGCAATTAATTCGACAGAAGAAGCACAAGGAATGTCATTTTCCTTTGGTGCAGAAGTAGACAATGACCAAGCAGGAAATAATCGAGCAGATACTTGGTCAATTAGATTAGAATTGTTTGATTCAAATAATTCATCATTAGGACACACTGAAATTGGTAGTACGGTAATATTTGCCCCAGCCATTAAAACTGGTACATTAGATATAGATGCTGGTAATGTCGTTAATACTGGTACACTAACTATATTCGGAGATACGGCTCTCAATGGTGATCACAGATTTGGTCCTTTCTTTAATGACGTATTCACTACTTTTACCTATAACGAAATAGAAGAAACTATTACTTCTGCAATAACATACGACACTCTTATTACCCAGGTTACTTGCGAAGTCTTAAACACATGCATATTAGTTGATACATCTGCTGCAGACGCGGCACTAAGTGTTGTTAGTGAAACGAGTCAAGAAGTAGAGGTCAGTGCAGTAGCAGAAGTAGCAGAAGTAGCAGAAATAGCCGCACTGCCAACTGTTACAGCGACCGCAGAAACAACGATGCAAGTAGCGGCAATAGAAGCTCCCGCAGAGCCTAGTGTAGCCGAGGCACCAGTTAATGAAGAAGTAGCAAGTGCTGCTCAACCAGACTTGTCAGAGCCAGAGCCAGAACCAGAGCCTGCGCCAGCTAGTAGCACATCTAATAAACCAGAATCTAAAGCTTCAGCTAGCAACAGCAGAGCATCTAACAAACCAACGTCTAAAGCTAGTGTGGCAAGGAAATCAACACCTAAACAGAAAGCCGCGGCAAAGAAATCAACACCTAAACAGAAAGCCGCGGCAAAGAAAAAAGCAATGTCAAAGGCTGGCAATAAAATGGTAAAGAAGATGGGATCTAAAAAGTATTCATCTCAAAACCAAGTAAAGACACTTGTGTTAATGCAAGTACTGGGCAACACTAGTACATTTTTTGATCCAGGAAAGATTGTTCCTGATACACCTAACTTCTTTACACCAACAACGTTGCCAGACAATAGTATCTCTGACAATAATTTAGCCGCTTATGCGTTAATAGGTGGTAGTGATCAAGTAATGGATAACTTGGTTAACAGTCAGTATGGGAATTAATAAAAATGGCAGACGATAAGACAGAAGTAGAATTTGCAGGAGTAAAATTTAGAGGAGGCAAAATCTTTATATTAATTACTGCTCTGAGCACCTTAGGCGGCGGGCTTTATGCTGGCTTTGAATTCTATAACGATTATAGAAATATGAAAAGGCAGATCCAGAGTTATGTTGCTCCTGATCTCAGTAGTATCCGTAAAGAACTGGCTGTTTTAAAAACAACAGTTGAAGAAGGAACTGGGTATACCAGAGATATTAAAAATGACTTAAAGAAAGATATTAGCCGTATTGAAAAGCAAGTGGATAGTGTAGAACGACGTGGCAAGGATGCCTTTGCTCTAGTACGAGAGAGTATAGAAACTAATGATTCTAAAGTACGTAAGATGGTATCTGATGCAACAGATCGTTTTGATAAACGCAGAGAGCAAACACGATCTGATATGAATAACCTAGAAACTAGATTAAAATCTGACATGAAACAACTTAAAGATAATGTCAACAATAAGATTACCAAGGCTCTTAATAACCCACTAGCAGGGATGCGTGGAAAATAGTTATAGGATTTAATAATGAGTGGCAAACTAAACACCTTTGAGGTAGGAGTTTACAATAAATACGTTAGAGTAGCGATTCGTGAAGGCGATACTCTTCCAGCTGGCTTAGATGCTAAATGGGAAGAAACATACTTATACGAGATACAAGCAACCTCGGCTAGTCACGCCGAGGCACTTATGCTCAAGGAATATCCACCTGTACTCGGATTTGTAATCGACGGCATTGTTCAGATGACACGAAATTAGGTAGAGAAAGAAAATGATTGCGGAAATTGCCCTTGGCATAAAATTAACCAACGATGCTATCGTGCTAGGCAAAAGTGCAGTTGATGGTATTAGTAAGGTAATCGGCACTGCTAAAGATCCGTCTGAAGTAGCTGGTCATTTAGATCAGTTATTTAAAGCACATCATGATGCTTCATCCCTACAAAAGAAATACAAGAACAATCCAGAATGGAACAAGTATCTCACACAAAAGTTAGACGACGGAGACGAAATACCCGGAGAATCTATCTCTGATGTAACTGCTGAAGTAATACATCAAAAGCAAATCGAAGAACAAGTTCGTCGAGTAAGTCGTATGCTTAATCAGCGGTTTGGTCCAGACACGTGGAATGAAATTATAGAGCTACGTGAAGAACGGATTGCAGAAAATAAAATCAGACGTAAAAAAGCAAAAGAAGAATTTAAAGAGCGCCAAAAGGCCCAAAGAAAATTGTGGGAAAAGATATGGTACTGGACGTGGCAATCTGTTACAGTAGGTACTATTCTTGTAGCATTTGTGTGGTACCTAATTTGGCTAGCAGAATGTGCAGGAAAGTGTTTTTAAATAATAAAAAAGTAATCATAAAAATAGGGCCCTTAAGCCCTATTAATTTACCTTATAAAACGATGATGCTTATCCAATAATTTAATAACTTCTTTATATTGAGCTACCCGATTGCTTGCTCTGGCTGTTCCAACTTTTTCAAAATATCTTAAAACATTGTTGCCTGTGCGGCTAAGCCAATTATTTTCTTCTTCTGTATAAGGCCACATTAGCGGATCCTCCCAGTTCTTAAGTATTCAGCGTAGAGACGCCTTCCCTCTTCCCGTGGGAATTCAGTTTGATAGTAACGATTTAAGCTATCGTTATGCATTCTTGCGCTAGCAAAGTTAATTGCAGCAGTTAAACTTTTAAAAAAGCTCATAATAAGGATATTCTCCGTAAGTTAATGTGTTAATGTAGTTATTCTACAACAGTATTTAACAAATTACAACAGAAATCGCACTGCAAAGCACAACGGACAGGCATGCGTTTTCCGTATAGCTTAAAGGGTATTTACTTAGATTAAGCGAGTTTGAAGCTAATTTTGCCACGGATCTCTGTGCCCGTGAAGTTTTTAGCTGTGTCTACTTTAACAATACCGTCATACTCAGGCGGCCATACCATTTTGAAAGAGTTTAACTTGATGTCAGCACCTGCTTTACTAGTGCCAGCGTAGATTTGAACCATGGTGCTATAGTTTAGTATGTCCTTAACTGCTTCAGTAATAGGCATTTCACCAAGTTTAGTTCCTAGTTGCCTTGCTAAACCAGCAGTAACATGGAATACGATGTTGTATCTAGGATTGTCTGTGTCTGCACCATAGGTTTGTACTACTGACTGTAGAGCAGGAGTTAACATTTCAAATGTATTTTCTTGTCCACGGCCTTGCTTAGTATTCACGATCATATTACGAAGCAATTGATCTTCCTGTTGGTTAATTATCTCTTGCTGTCTTAGCATCATTAAATAACCATCAATAGCACTATTCTCAACAACTGTGTTGATAAAGTCGATTACTTGTGGATATTTTTTAAGAGTATCTTGGAACGCAGGATTATCGTTTTGATCCTGGATAGTCTTATATAGTCCTTCTAAACTAGCAGCAGCACCGCTACCAGTCTTTGCTTTACTACTAACACCAACTCGCCTTCCGTTAGGTGCTTCTACAAAACTGTCTACCAGCATTGTACTAACGCCCATGGGAAAAACAATCTTGCAGTTAGCAAACTTTTGGCCGCCTAGTAACATCTGCTCTGCACGATTTTGTACATCCATGTTATCTGTTTTACCACGTATAATAGCAATAGGAGCAGCAAACTCTCCTGTGTAGTTCTCGTGCGCACTACGATACTGTTCGCCGCCCTCGATAACAGATTCTTTATTACCAGCAGCAAGTGCAGTTAGATAGTCAACCATTTGTTTTTGTAGATCTGCAGGGATGCCGTCTGTAACACTTGCAATAGCTGCAGGAATCTGTTCTGGGCTTAACGAAGCATCAGTTTTAAATACATTACTAGGCTTTATTGAATACCGTTCCTTTTGTGCAGTTGCACTACCGAAAGCATATCCGCCGTGCCCAGCACTCTTAAGATTGGCTGGGATAGCAGTTAGTACTCCAGCTGGATTAGCAGTGCTTTTAATATACCTTACGTAATATTCGTCACCGTCAGCAGTAAGCATATGCACAATATACAATCCAAGCATACTAGAATTTGGTTTATTAATGTAGAATACTTTGCCTGTGACCTGGCTTTCAAAGTCAGACATGAATCCATCTCTTTGATCAGGTTCTTCAAACTTAAGAGCGCCGTCTGGATATAGTAATAGCTCTACAAACTGCGCCTTATCAGCCGGATCTTTAGGGTTAATAAATCCATCTCCGTTTTTGCGGTTAGGAAAACCTACACTTTCTGTTAGAAATAACTCATGCAACAACATTTAAAAACCCTTTATTAACTTACCATGTATTTATTAGACTTTAAGTTTCCAATTTCCAAAGTCACAATAATGTAAATCAATAGTTGTTCTATGATTCTCTATCACTAAGCCGCTAATATCGATAGGATAGTCAAGCATGTTGTTCCATATATCCATAAAGGGATCGCCAAGTTCTAAAATAATGTTAAACAACCTATCGTCCTCATCATGGAACCAATACGACACGCAGTGTCGTATACTTGAAAAATTTAACTTAGTACGTTTTTCAAAGTTGCCAATATGCGTTAGTGTTACATGCTGTTTACCATCAAGATTTTGTCGTGGCTTTGAACGTGGTGTATTATTCCAGTCTTTACGGATTTTTTCTAAGAATTGATCTTCAGCGTAAAATAGGGGCAATTTTTGTATTATTCCTAACTCTGAAACTTTATACGAAGTATCGTCCCTGTCTAAAAAACTCCATAAGTATTTTCTAAATTGTGACATCTTTGTATCATTAAGAGCCGCAAGCATTAATTTATCTCTAAAGTATGCTCTGATAATCTTAGCTTTACTCCGGTGTTCGTCTGTTAACAGTGGATCAGTTTTAACCAATGCTGTTTTAGATGTAAATCCATGCAACGGAGATTCTGCCCAGGGAAACTGATCTACTCTCCAAACTGGCTCCGAATAATGAACAGATATTGCAATAGGATCATCATCTAATTTATGGAAGATAGGATAGTCTGCCATGGAATCCTGCATTGCCTGTGGCATGTTACGCGACTTCGTTAACATTAGTCACATTTGCTACACGGAAACTACGCCAACTAGTAGCATCTGTATCCCAAACACTTACAACTTCTGGATTAATTTCACGTATTTTTTTTAAACTAAGTGGATCTTTTTTAGTTGCGGCTGGGATAACTCCCTCTTGAAGGGTGCATGTCATTACACGCTCGTCGCCATTAACTTTATTAAAGGTTACTTCTAACAAACCCTGTTTAAGTTTGTTTACAATTTCTTCTCTGTTCATGGTATACTCCATTTAATGGTTATTAACTATACTATTATAGTTAAAAAATGGAAGGGTGTCAACAGTTATCTATTCTTGTTCTAGTTTAATTTCAAACGTTGGAAACCCGTTATGTCTAGCACTAACTAGAACTTCAACTCCGCGCTGTTCTGCAATCTCGAAAGGAAGAACTGCAACTACACTTGAACCTGCATCGTGTATTTCAAGAGTTTTGTCTTTTGCACTAGTTTCCGCATAATCAAAATACTGCATAAGACTCCCTTGCACAAACTCAAAAGAGGTTTCGTTGTCATTTAAATAGATAACCTTGCAATCCTTGGGTGCTGAGATATCTAAGATTTCTCGTACCGCTACAATATTGACGTCTGACATTTATTACTCCATTAATAATGTGGGAGGAGAATTAACTCCCCCCACAGTTATTTATTTTTTATGATTAAGAACCTTACTACCATTGATAGCAATCTTCCTAGGCTTTAATGATTCTGGAACTTCCCGCACCAGGTCAATATAAAGCATGCCTAATTCAAGGCTAGCATGCTTAACTTCAACATGATCAGCAAGTGTAAACTCTCTGCTGAATTTGCGACTGCTAATACCCTTGTGTAGGTATGTTGTTTTTTCATCAGCTTCAGGCATTGTGCCTTCAATAGAAAGAACATTGTCATCTTTAGTAATGTCTAGGTCATCCATATGAAATCCAGCAACGGCTAACGAAATTATAAACTCATCGTCGTTAACTTGTTCGATATTGTATGGAGGATATCCGTTACCATTTGGAGAATTTGCAAACTGTTTTTCCATTTGGTCAAACATTTGGGTAAATCCAATGGTAGCTTTATGTAAATGTGGTAGGTTGAGTGTTGATGTAAATCTTGTCATGGTTAATCTCCTTTTAAAGCAAGATATATTTTATGAGACCCAATTAAGGCATCTCGTTTAGTTAGGGATTAACCGTAGATCCCCGCGAGTGTATTAAGGCACCACCCTTAAATGTATTTATACATTTGATATATAATTATTCTTGTTGTCCCTGCCAAAGCAGTTTATATCCTAATTCTTTGGTGTCTGTGCAATATTGCATTAGGTTAGTAAATGCTTCTTTAAACTGCTCGTTAGCGTGGCTTTCTTCATGTGCTTCGAACGATTTCCAATAGGTAACGATAGCAATATGTTCTTTATCCTTGGAATCGCTCCCAACAGTACCTTCTG
>Ga0209279_10001644_pt1 | contig 11499 bp, 13 predicted proteins | sample CoawatmetaG00DNA_3_FD_187508 | JGI IMG/M metagenome (GOLD analysis project Ga0209279, IMG submission 187508) | Marine microbial communities from the West Antarctic Peninsula - Coastal water metaG006-DNA (SPAdes) (version 2) | ecosystem: Environmental > Aquatic > Marine > Coastal ... | reverse complement strand
TATATATATATGTCCTCAAAAAAAAAAAAAGCTTTCAAAGAAGAAATATATGAGAATCTTTCAATTGATGCGCAAAACAGTTATGACAAATTACAAAAAACAGAACAAAAAATATTTCGTAATTTAGTCAAAAAAAATAATGGCGCAACATTAAAAGTTGGAACTGTTTACATGGACTTAATAAAATATAAGTCCTTTGTTGGAATAAAACATCACCAAGAAACGGAACTCGCCAACAAATCAGATAAACAAAAAAAAAAAGATGAAGAAGCAGTTAATATGTGTATTTCTTTACTTTTATCATTGGAAATTTTGCGCACCAAAGGACTTTTTGACTTTTCCAGTAAAATACGTATCGAACACGTCAACTTTGCTACCACCGGTTTAAAACAAATATATATGACACTGGGAATTGCAGATGAAAAGGAGAGTACAACAGTCGATAAATTATTATATGCCCTTAAAAAACAATACTCGATAACAGGAAATTTGACGACAGGTTCCAGCTGGTCAAAATATATTATTAAATCAAAAAAAACAAACTTGAAATTCGATCAAAAGGAAGAATTGTTAGCCCTTTTTACTGACTACAAAAATAAAGACGTAAAAGAAGATGACCACGCTATGAGTGCCACAGATGGAAATAAATATATATATTTGACCAAAAGACACCCAGAATACCCTGCACAAAGAGCAGAATTAACACAGGCAGCGGTAAATAAAGGTTTGTCGCTAGGACCAGTAATCTTAACAAAAATTAGAACACTTGAAGCACCATTTACGACTAATGTATTGGAGTTGCCAAATAGGGGTGATACTATCAAGTATCTTATTGAACAAAACCGGGAAAAAAACCGGGAAAAAAACCGGGACATATACCGTAAAGAAATTCATAAGCATTTTGTCGGAGCAAAAAATTTAATGAAACGATTACGAGATTCGGAATTGAAGCACCCGAATTATCATTGGGGAAACGTCGTTTTCCATGAAGGTGAGTATTATGCTACAGGATGGCATCCATTACTAGGTACTGAAAAAAAAAAGATTGACATGAGAAAAAAGATTGACATGGAAAAAACTTTTGGTGAAAAATTAGAAGAAATCGGGGAAGATGGTCAACCTTTAAATGAAAGAAAAGAAGATAAAACCACAATACCTTCGAAATTATGGCGTGATATTAATTCACAAGATACATCGTCGATAAATTCACCACTAGAAAATTTTTCGTTGTCTGGATACGAGGGAACAGGGTTTAATCCTTCAATGAAAATATCTTATGATGGTGTGAGCTGCACTGTAAACATAGCACCCCTGGGGTTAAAGGGGGACGTCTCCCCCTTGTAAACATAGCACCCCTGGGGTTATAGGGGGACGTCTCCCCCTAGTAATTGGGAAGTATTTTGTGCGGGTTACTTTGTAGATATTGATGGGTTAAAGGGGGAATCCTCTATTTCTTGCCCGATAATCAAGTTTTGTCCTTTGTAGTACCTGGATGTAATTGGGCGTAATTGGGTGGTGCTTGTAGACGAGTAGACGAGTAGATTGACGAGTAGATATTGAAAAGGGGGCTCCTCCCCCTTGTAATCCATTTCTTGCCCGATAATCCAGTTTTGTCCTTTGTGGGACCTGGGTGTAGATTATCGACCGTATTGGGTGGTGTGTTGGGGGGTTACCTTGTAGATGTGTAGATTGATGGGTATATTACAGTGAATAAGAGTAGATTGACGAGTGAATAAGAGTAGATTGACGAGTGAATAAGAGTAGATTGACGAGTGAATAAGATGAGTAGATATTGAAAAGGGGGTTAAAGGGGGCTCCCCCCTTGTTAAATGGTGGATACCCTAGTAATCCATTTCTTGCCCGGTAATCCAGTTTTGTCCTTTGTAGTACCTGGGTGTAGATTATCGGGCGTATTGGGCGGCGTGGTTGGAGGCGGGTTACCTTGTAGGTGGAACAGTACAACTTAAATATATACAAATCGCCACATCAACATTGAATAACATTGAAATGACATTGAAATGACATTGAAATGACATTGAAACAATAGATTCGGCAACAATGAGAGCAAATTACCGCGTACAGAAACTTATTTAGGTAAAACATTATATGTGATTATTACATATGTTCAGTCGAGAGGAATTAAAACGATTAAAAAGACAAAAATTCATTCATCCTTTATCACCAATAGAAGAACATTTAAGTCAAAGTGAAGACGAATGTGAAGACGAATATGAAGACGAATATGACGACGACGAATATGAAAAACATGAAAAATGGAAAAGAAATTTGGATAAAATTAAAAGCGCACTCAATAAGTTCCATCAAAACGGTCAGTCCTGGGATATGGATTTAAAGAAAAGAAAAATCCTTAAGAGTTTACACAAAAGACATAAAAAAATATTAAAAAAAGTAAAGAATAATCCACAACTGTGTAAGATTGAGTTAGATAAATTATTGTTAGAAAAACAGTTACAAGTGGAAGCGGAACTTCATTATGGTGGAGCAAAACGAGTAAAAAGAGTAAAAAAAAGAGTAAAATCCAGAGTAAAATCCAGAGTAAAATCCAAAGTAAAAAAAAGAGTAAAAAAGACAAACAAAAAGAGCAAAAAAAGAGCAAAACGACGAACAAAAAGAGCAAAACGACGAACTAAACGCAAGTATTAATATTCTTCAAATTCGCATAAAATGATTTCGTTTATTTTTTTATCGTATATCCCAACAGCTTTCTCGGTTTCATCAAAAACTAGATTTTTAATATCTGTAGTCATACCCTTTTCATCATATAAATATTCCCGATTACCAACCTTAATAATGGGGAGTGCGACATATCCAACACCGTACCAAGATAATTTGTTATTAATACCAAAATGTTTAGATAATTCAAGTCTTTGTTTTAAATACTCATCAGTATAGTATCTAACATTGCCATTATCAAATAACAATCTTACCATTACATTTATGCTTGACTTGACAACATCCTCATCAAAACGCATTTCACCTTTATGAAAACCATTATATGTACCGTAAATATTCGTAATTTCACAAGTACAAATATCACAATCTATATTATCTTCTTCCCAACCATTAACACCTGCACCGACTCTTAAAGCATTGATGGGTAAATGCAAAACTTGTCCATAAAAATAGTGTGATTTACAAATTAATTCCATGTTAGACCTAATTTTAATCATAAACTTATCTGCTCTTATGTTTTCATTGGAGATGTGTATTTTATGAAGTAATACTTTTTTCCTATTTTCCAATGCAAATCCAATTTTAATTTGCCTTTCATGTTCATTTAAATAAGTAGCAAATTCTGGATGTATATTTTCAAATCTTCCAATATTAAATAACAATTTTGTTACTTTTGAATAACCAAATGCTTTTATAGCTTTTTTGTTTTCATTTTTAATAAACTTTTTGATGTTATAATTTTTCCTGTTAAACCCACCCTTTATGAGTTGGTTTAATACTTTATCCAAGGCAACCCATTTATCGCCGCAAAATTCATAAATATATCTTTGTATTTCTACTGGTAAATTAAACATTGTTTATTTGTTTATTTGTTTGTTTATTTATTTGTTTCAATTTAATAAAAACCATAAAAAAACTTGATAATTCTCTCTCAATATTAAACTTCAAACTAAAATATAAAATAGAATAATAATAAATTCATAATTTTTAAAAAAATAAAGCATGAAAGAATATTTTTTTAAACGAAAGAATATAGAATAATAATTTTATATTATAAAAAGAAATGGGAGGAATTAAATCAAAAAAAGAATTACCAAATGTAATCAAATATGAAAAATATAAAAAATATAAAAAATATAAAAAATATAAAAAATATAAAAAATCGAATAAACAACCATGTGTAAAATTTAAAAATAATGGTATATCTTCAAATATATCAATTAAGCATTCTTATACGTATAATGGTATAAATGGTGGATTTTATATAAAATGACCATTGTTGGACATTTTATCCTTTATTTAGATACCTTTATTGGCTTCATCCCATTTCGTATAAAATCATTTTGTGTATAATTTACGCGATGGAATTTAGGTTCGCACCATTTACCACTATTGTTAATTTTAACCCAATTATTGGATATACCTTCCTTAACAAATTGCGGATAATCACATTCGTTCATCTGAACCTCTTTTCTATTAGGACGATTCTCTTGCAACCAAATTAACCATTCTGGTTCTTTCTCAACGTTTCCTTCATTTTCTTCATTTCCATCAATTACTTCATTTTTTACTTCGTCATTTCCTTCAACGTTTTTCATTTTTTTATTATATAAAAATATATATAATAAAAATTCAATTTTTATTCCGCTCGATGCTGGTATCGAACCAGCTGCCTCACGATTAACAGTCGTGCGCTCTACCAATTGAGCTAATCAAGCAAAGTACTCGATACGGGATTTGAACCCGTGACCTTCGGCTCATAAGACCGATGTTCTACCAACTGAACTAAACGAGTTAGCGAGGGATGGATTCGAACCACCGTCCTTTGAGACATGAGCCCAACGCGCTTCTACTGCGCCACCTCGCTAATATTATTTTATATACTGAATCACAAAAACAGTATACAAAAATCCGCCTAGCCCTAATCACCCCTTGACTCTACAATTATATATTAAGTCATTTCTTTAAGCTACTTTCTCTACTTTTAAAAAAAGTAGAACAAAAATCTACTTTCTCTACTTTTAAAAAAAGTAGGACAAAAATCTACTTTCTACTTTTAAAAAAAGTAGGACAAAAATCTACTTTTTAAAAACAACTTTTTGTCCTACTTTTTTTTAAAAAGTAGTTCATATAAATAAACAGGAATAAAGTAAATAAACGCATTCAAATTCATAATAAATGAAATAACCATGACAGAAAAGAAAAGAAATTTATTAAATCTATGTTTGGAAATATATTTGAAAATATGTTTGGAATTGGTTTTGTCACGAAAAACAACCCAGGCAGCTAAAAAAAAAGCAGCATAATTACCAAGTGGGCATATTTTTGATTCAGCATGTTTAAAAAAAACGGGTGATATTTCCATGAGTTGCAATTCCCAAATATTACGAAATGAGTATTTTGTTTTAAAATAATTCCACATAAAGATAATATACGAAGCTTCAATAAATGTTTTCATATATTATAATATTTTTATAATAATATAATGAAAACATTTACAAAAAAAAGTATTAAGGATATGACATTTTTACTTTTTATATTAATATTTGCTTTATTATCATATTTAGTGTTTAAGGTAAACGAAGGGTTACAAACATGTAATTGTAAAGGTAATTGTAAAGGTAATTGTAAATGCAATTGTAAAACATGCAAAACACGCAAAACACACTGGGGTTGGCCAACATTTTTTTAAATTGATTTTTTTTTTTCGAAAAAACAACAAAAATCAACAAAAATCAACAAAAATCAACAATGTCAACAAAATCATCAAAATCAACAACGAAATCATCAGTAGCACCGTTTGTCTTTGCCGCATTTACCGGCGACCGTTCGGGTTCAATGCGAGGAATTTACCAAGAATCTGCAATAGGTCTATATGAATGGGCAGTAGATTTAATTGAAAGTACAACTGCTAATAATCAAAGTGGTAAAATGTTTATTACATGCTTCGACAATGAAATGGAAAGAAGATTGGACAACGTAGATTTCAAAAATATAAATATTACACAAGTCGATTGTATGGAATGGATGTACCCACGTGGTTCAACAAGGCTATATGATACAGCTATTGAAGATTTAGATAATATCATTCAAAAAGCGAAAGAATTTAAACGAAATCTCCCAAGAGCTATTAAATGTATTGACCCTGAAATTTCTATCGTATGGGCCTGTTGTACGGATGGTTTTGACAATGAAAGTACACATACAGCGGAAGATTTAAAGGAAAAAGTATTATGGGCAAGGGGTGAGGGTGTGAAATGCTTTTTCCTAGCTGCAAACCAAGATGCTATCGAAACGGGTAAAATGTATGGATTTTCACCTGAAAAATCAATGACATATACTGCTGATTCTGAACATACGAAAATGGCTTTTAGAAGCGTTTCTAAAAATATGAGACAATCATCTTGTGGGGAATCTGGTGAATTTTCACAAGTACAACGCGAATCATCACAATCAGCAAGCTATTCAACAAGCCCTTCAAGCAGAGCAAGCCAAACAAGCCAATCAAACCAAGCAATCAGACATTTAACAAACAGACAAAAATTTTATTTAAGTTATGTTGGGTCTACCGCACCACCATTAGTACATTCACCAAGTGTTAATTTTGGAAAATAAAAAACTAAAAAGCAAAAAAAGCAAAAAAAGCAAAAACACATAACATTTTTTTTTTAAATTGAATCACAAACAACAAACAACAACAAACAACAACAAACAACATGAATCAACCACAATATGAAAGCGAAGAAATAAGTTTCGAAACAGGGTTAAAATTAATAATGTCATTAAACAAAGACATATCGGAACAAATAGTTCGTAAATGTTTGAAAGATGAATACAACCAATATAACAGCTTGGGGTCATATCGCGGATTTGCAACATTCATTTTACCTGCTGTAAAAAAAGCGGCAATGAAAGAAAAAAAAGCATTACAAACCTTAAGAAGAGCGACACCTTTAATTGCGTGGATGAATGATATTTTATATAGACCACCACGTAATAATAAATCCCTACGCTATGAAGAATTAAACTCAAATTTTAATAAATTAAAAAAAACATAAATGTTTTTATAACTTTCCGAAAACCATTTTATTTTACTTTTTTTATCCACTTTTTTTAATCCACCTTTTTGTCAACCTTTTTGTCCACCTTTTTGTCAACCTTTTTGTCCACCTTTTTGTCCACCTTTTTATCCACCTTTTTGTCCACCTTTTTGTCAACCTTTTTGTCAACCTTTTTGTCAACCTTTTTGTCAACCTTTTTGTCCACCTTTTTGTCAACCTTTTTGTCCACCTTTTTGTCCACCTTTTTGTCATACTTTTTTCCAAAAAGTATATATTTGTTACCACCGGCCGCATGTCTTAATGTATATTTACTGCTATATTTCCAATTGAACCCCGTAGCATATTCAGTCATTGCATATATACTTCCATGAGGAACTTCCAATCTAAAATTTTCACCAATGGGTCTGGAACGATAAAACCAATTCCAACAAATGGGCATCGTACCAGTTTCCCCAGTATCATCTCTTTCATTAATTCTTAAAGCAACAACTTTCAATCTTTCTGCGTCTCCATGATAACCAATACCATTTTTGGTTCTATCATTATATCTATTACCTTCACCAATTAAATTTTTTCCTTTATCGCCAAAAAGTTCACCAATTAATTTTTTTGCCTCGCTTAATTTTGGTAATTTATCAAACGGAATAATAGTACCTTTGCCATTTTCATAATCAGGTTCTTGTGCTAAAGCATCAAAACAAACGTTACTTCTGGCATGTTTGTTTAACACTTTGCTTCTACGTGTATCCCAATATTGTGTATCCCATTCGAAAGTATTCATTTCTGCAAAAATAGCATCTGGGTCTTTAATAGCATTATTAATAATAATAATATGCGCTGGTGGTATTTCTTTACCAGGGGCAATACCATTTGAATTAATTAATTCACCAATAAGACCTCGTAAATCAATAATCTCGACTTTGAAACCCAACTTCTCTGCACGAACCTTTGCTTCAATGAAATCATTATATGTGAAACCTTGTCCTACTTCAACACGTTTACCAATCATTTGGTTTCCTACGTGGTTTTCACCACTATCCCCGAATGTAATTGTAACCACACTATTTTTGGTTGCTTTCTTGGCTTTCTTGGCTTTCTTGGCTGTCGTTGCTTTCTTGGCTGTCGTTGCTTTCTTGCCTGTCGTTGCTTTCTTGCCTGTCGTTGCTTTCTTGCCTGTCGTTGCTTTCTTGCCTGTCGTTGCTTTGGTTTGAAATGTTGTTTGCATGTTTTATATTTAGAATGTTTAAAATACCAAAACAATTGGAACAATTATCAATTTAATATTTGAAAAATTAAAATTTTTAAGATTTAAATTTTGTAATATTAAATAAATATTTCCTGGCAGATTCACATAAAATACCGGTAAATGTCACACCTTTTTTATTATTTAAAAATTTTTTAATAACGTGTTTATCCGATGAAAAATTAAAAAACGAAGATTCTTGTGGTTCTAATTTATTATTATACATTGCATTTTTATATTCAATTGGCCAATTAAAAAATTTACAACCACTTTGTATTTTTAAAATATGTTCGATTTCATAATTTTCTAAAACACATACATTTGGTAAAAAACTAGTTTTATTGCTAAATTCATTAGCACCAACGGTAATACTTTTTCTTGAAATACTACAATTACGTGTCAAATAGCTATAATCTCTCAACCAATAAGTATGGAACTGTAAAATTTCTTTACCCATACAAATTTTATTAACCATACCGGAAACATTTTTTTCACTAATGTAGTTTTTACCAAATTGTAAGTCTTTAACAACTGGGTCTGATACAACTGGGTCTGATACAACTGGTCCTGATACAACTGGTCCTGATACAACTGGTCCTGATACAACTGGTCCTGATACAACTGGACCTGAAACAACCACATCATTTGACGCATCAGATTCTTCATCAGAACAATCAAAAACAGTATCAAGTTCTTCAATATCGCTAAAAAAACGTTTTTTGGGGTAAGACAATACAGATTTATTTTTTACAATAGAATTATGATTATGCCAAGCTAAAAATATGTCACTATCTGGACAACATGGAAAAATCACTTCAAACGTTGTCTCTCCGAAATTGTCTAAATCTTCCATTGTCTTTTCAGAACCGTATTTAATCACATCATTAATTTTTAAAATTGTACATGGTAAATATTTTTCCCAATGCGGCATCTTACCCAACAAAAGATGTCCTTTGGAAAACATGTTGCAATCAATAATTTTATTCCAAGATAAATCGCGACAATATTTTAAAGAAAAATCTTTAAAAACCTTTGAACGACCGACTAAACAATACCCATATAAACATGAAAATATATCTATTTGATTAACATCATAACTATTCGGAAATTTAAAGAGTTCTTTCTTGTTAACCCATAAATTAATTGAACCATCGTAATTGTTTAAATTACATGAATCATGGAAAGACGCCTTTTCAGAAATATCATCATCGTATAGTTTTTTTTCATAAACACCGGTAACAACTTTATTAACATTTTTATTTTTTATAAAATGAAAAGAATCACCTTCGTGTTCATTTTCGGGTATATTGGGTAATCTTTCAAATTTAATTTTTGAACCATTCATATAATAAATAATTTATTATATGAATTTAACGTTTACGCGTTCTTTTACGTTTTTTGCGTTTTTTGCGTTTTTTACGTGCCGTTTTCCCAGATAACCCAGATACGACTTTTTTAGCAACACCTTTAATAGTATCAAGAGTCCAAATGGAAAGTTTACCTGCACCTTTTAAGGATGTTGTAATAATTTTGCCACTGGAATCAACCAACTTATCGGCGGTGGTCGTAATTATTACTAAACCTTTACCGGTTTGGACAAATATATAAGCAAACAAACCACCGGCTAAAGGAATTCTGGTAACAAATTTTCCAAGTTTCTTTAATATATTTTGTGATTTTTTCCCAGCTCTACCCACCAAATTGGAACCAGTTACTCCGGTCACCATTGAATTAATTAATTTCACTAAACCATTAATGCCTTTTTTTCCATGATTTATCATATATATTAAACGCGATATAAAAAAAAAAATAAAAAAGATATATATGAATATAGTTGGAAGTATAATATTATTGGGAAAAGTAATAGCACTATTATTAATAATAATATTATTTAGTATTGTAAATACAAAACAAGCACACCTAGATAAAATAAATAAAAAAGAATCATTTTCTCTTTTGGAAGGGTTCGGTCATAAAATGAAAGAAAATCTTGGATATTTCGATGGTACATGTAAAATAAAAATAAGCGTACCAGTTTTTTATATTTTCCAATTATTAGGATATTTACTTTTTGCTTTATGGTGGTTATGGGAAAATTTATTTAGAGCACCTTTGGCGCAATTATTGAAATCAATTCTTGGAGGATATTATGTATATTTTGCAAAATTGTGTGGATTAATTGTAAAATTTTACTTATTAATGTTTAAGTTGAGCATCAAAGTGTTTTTTATATTGCTTAAAATAATATGGAATGTAATAGATGTTATTATCAGAATATTGTTTAGAATTTTACCTACAATATTGAAAGATATTGTCGCATATATATTAGCAATACCATTTTTAATATTTTCACCATTAATTGGGTTTTTCCTAGGATTACATAAATATTTTGCTGTAATATGCTGGAGTGAAACGGGGTTATTACAAGATATATGGTTTTTATTATCAACGCCGTTAGCAAATACCACAAGTGAATTGGACAAAAATGAAACAGCCGAAGAAGATGTTAATACTGTTGTGGAAAATAGAAAAAAAGATATTGACGAAGCAGCGGATGAAACAAAACAAGATATGGATGATTTAAAATAAGTTTATTAACTTAAATAATATTATAATTATTATATAACTTTTATGAATAACATAGATAACATAGGTAATATAGAAAATATTAATGTTTTTTTAAATTTAACAGCTTTAAATTTAAAAAAAAATTTAATAAAAAATAATAATTTAATAAATGAAAATATGGTAGAATATAAAAAAATCAAAACCACTGAAGATTTACGTTTATACAATTTATTAAACATAAAAAAATTTGAATTTGAAAAAAATATATACGGGATGGTACATGTACAAATGAAGTTTTTTATTAAAAAAAACAATTACGATTTTTATATTGAGAAAATTTCTGAAAAAGTTGAATTAGCATTCGATATTAGCAAAAAATATAGTGAAAGCGATAAACTTTTTGTTTTTTTAGATTTATCCAATATTACGCAAAAAAACTTTAGCAGGAAATTTATAAAAATTATAATAAATAAATTTACCAAAGAATATGATGAAAGATTGGCTCTTTGTTTTTTACATGGGAGTGTCTCTTTTGTTAAAGTAGTATGGCCATTTATTAAATTATTGTTAGATAAAGATACAAAAAAAAAAATTGTATTATTAAAATAATAACATATTTTATATGACTGATAATGTTGAATTAGATATTAAAGAAATTGGCAAAGTGGAAAAAGCTGCGAAAGCTAAAGCCGCCAAAGCTGCCAAAGCAAAAGCCACCAAAGCTGCGAAAGCAAAAGCTACGAAAGTAAAAGCTGCAAAAGCAAAAGCCGCAGCAGACCAAGCCGCAGCAGACCAAGCCGCAGCAGACCAAGTAGCCGCAGACCAAGCCGTAGCAGACCAAGTAGCCGCAGACCAAGCCGTAGCAGACAAAGTAGCCGCAGACCAAGCCACAGCAGACAAAGTAGCAGCAGACAAAGTAGCAGCAGACAAAGT
>Ga0209279_10001643_pt1 | contig 11503 bp, 5 predicted proteins | sample CoawatmetaG00DNA_3_FD_187508 | JGI IMG/M metagenome (GOLD analysis project Ga0209279, IMG submission 187508) | Marine microbial communities from the West Antarctic Peninsula - Coastal water metaG006-DNA (SPAdes) (version 2) | ecosystem: Environmental > Aquatic > Marine > Coastal ... | reverse complement strand
TAAACAACAGCGGCAGTATCTTTAGAATAGTGGTCACTACCTGAAACGTTCCGCTGCTCTCAACACTACGGATATTGAGTCCCACCACTGTCCAGACTAAGGCGAGGGCCACTAAAAGACTAAGCACAGCTGATTCAGTGACCGCGGGCAAAAACACGCCTAAATAACCGACAAATGCGATGGAGATGCCTGATATCGCTGCGATGCAAGCGATCCAATATGTCCACGCAATCAAAAAACCTGCAAAATCACCTAAACCGGCCTGAACATAGGCATAGGGACCACCTAGTTTGGGCACACGCTTAACTAATCGGGATAGTGACAGTGCGACCAATAAGGTGCCCGCCCCAGCTGTCAACCAACCTGCTAAGCCAAGCATTCCGTAGGGTGCCAATAGAGTGGGCATCATAAAAACGCCAGATCCGATCGCACAACCTACGGCTATTGACCATCCTCGCCAAAAGCCTATTTCTTTGCCTGAACTACTCTGTGACGGAGATTCCATTATGGTTTTCTCTCATTTTTAAGTTACCGTAACAGGGGTTGAGAATAATACAATAGTGTTGGTCCATCTGAAGTTAAAATAATAACTATCTATCGGGGCACTCGTAGTACCCTCGACTAAACCAGAATAACCATCGAACCACATCAGAGCACCGAGTCTCATGCTAGCTAACATTCTGCGCTTTAAAAGAATAATAGTTTTAACAGTACTCCTATTAGTGCTCATCATGGTCAGTCCGCTTAAGACGTCACTGCAAAATGAAATCGCGCTGGAGGCTAATGCTCATCTAAATGAGCTAATGGCATCACCTAACTCATTTCTCTTGTCCTCTCCCGCACCCATTAGCGGCGGGGCAAAGGTAGAGCCAGAACTATTAAAAACCCCCATAGTAACTAATGACGAACTGAATGCTTGGTTTGATCGCAGCCAAACTCAAGCGCTAATCGTACAAACAAAGGGCCGTATCATCTATGAGCGTTACAGCGCAGATGCGGATGATGGCCGCAACATAAATGCCATGTCTATGACTAAAACTATTGTTGCAATTCTGATTGGCATTGCGGTTGATGAAGGTCTAATTAACTCAGAAAAAGATTCTATATCACTGTATCTTCCTGAAATAAAGCAGCACCCTACCCATGCGGTCTCCCTTCGAGATTTGCTGAGACATACCTCAGGAATACAATCAACATCCCAAGACCTGAGAGCAACATTAGGCGGCAATCCCTTAATAACGCCATTAGCTGAGATATCCTTTAAGGGTGACCGATCATTTCGCTATGACAATATTAACTACCACCTACTCAGTCTCGCACTGACCCGTGTCTATAAAAAGCCACTTAATCTGTTAATTGAGGATAAGTTATGGCATCCATTGAACCTTGAGAAAGCCACCATTATAAATACGGCAGGTTATTGCTGCGTGTTCGCTACGGCAAGGTCATGGCTTGAAGTAGGAAATCTATTTCTCAATCCAGCCAATGGTGTGGTGTCATCACACTGGATAAATAAGATGGTTAAAGACACGGTTATGCCAGAGTGGTTTTTTGTTCAAGCAACAGGCAAGTCAGCTGGTAATACCTATGGCTATCATTTATATGGCGGTTTACCCGAGTTATCTGACGTTTTCTGGATTGAGGGGATGGGTCTGCAGTTGGTTATGATTAATCCGCAGACCCAAACCATTATTGTTAGACTCGGCAGGATTCCATCCGCTCTGAATATTTTTTCAAACCGTTATGACTCTTCAATTATAGCGCCACTACTCAAAACTTTAACCACTGAACGTTAAACATATCGAGATATAAAACAGCAGGTTAAAGCAACTTGAGCCGTGAAACTCTATATTTTAGTGAATAACTTTCATTCGCTTTCGCATTGATTCCTAGTCTACTTTTAATGTAACGGTCTGTTTTTTTGAGTACTCTAATTTTTATTAAAAATAGACCTTTCATCTATCTAAACGGGGTCTATAAAATGAAAACGTTTCTCTCTCGGAGTTTAATGGCATTAGCCATAACCGCCTTCTTCGGTAATACCTATGCAGCAGTACTCGAAGAAATCATTGTTACCGCACAAAAACGTACAGAAAGCCTTCAGGATGTGCCTGTTTCTCTAATGGCAATTAGCGGTACAAAAATTGAAGAAGCCGGATTGCACAGTTTTCAAGAGTTGTCTCAATATGTGCCTAACCTGTCAATTACAGAAAATTCCGTAAACACGATTATTTCTATGCGTGGTATCGGTATTGGTGCAAACCAATCATTTGAACAATCAGTCGGTGTCTATGTTGATGGAGTGCACTACGGAAAGTCTCGTCAAAGCCGAACTGCGCTTTATGATGTTCAGCAAGTCGAAGTCCTAAGGGGGCCCCAGGGTATTTTGTTTGGTAAAAACACTCTTGCAGGTGCCATTAATGTAGTTACTGCAACACCAGACGCTGGTGAAGAGTTTGGCGGAAAAATATCTGCCAGCAAAGAATCTTTTGGTGGTACCACAGTAGAAGGCCACTTGACGGGTTCAATAGGCGACACCATTGGACTACGTCTTGCCTACAAAGACCGGTCCAACGACGGCTCCTTTGAAAATACTTATGCGGCGGCAGTTCAAAAGACAATGCCTACTGTTGATGAGTCTATGTGGCGCGCCAGTGTAACGTGGGAGCCTACCGACTCAACCCGAGTAGAGGTGAAGCATGCACAGAGCGATAATGTTCGCCTCGGACAAAACTCAATTAACACCATATTTACTCCAGTGACCCATTTAGGTGCTGCCTCAGGCCTAATGTTCGGCGTAATGGCTACGGTTCGTCCCGAGTTCGGCGGGATTGTGGCCGGTGGAACTAACGATCCCTACCGCGATGGACAATCTATTGGTGGATGCGCGCTAGAAGCCAGTATGGGTATGAGCTCAGCAATCTGTGCTGCCGGTGGAGAAAAACCTGAAGCGACAGATACTACGACGTCTGATACGTCACTTAGCTTCGAGATGGAATTAGACAACGGCTATACGCTAAGTGCAGTAGCTGGTAAAGGTGGCTATGAGTTTCAAGATGGTCTCGATGCTGATTGGCTTCCATTAGAGTTTATTGGTAGAGCCGATATTCAAGAATATGACCATACGAGTCAAGAGTTTCGCATTACCTCTCCTACTGATGGGCGCTTCTCTTGGGTTGGTGGTGTCTACTTAGACCAGCAAGAGCAAGAAATTGATCGCGCTGTGGTTATTGATGGTACCTTCGGATTGCCTGCAATCGTAATGAAGACTATCCTTGGCGGCGGTAATCCTGCCTTTGGGTTAGATACTTTCTTGGCCTTATCTTCGGCGCAGGTCGCCGGCATCAATGCGACCACTTTCGTCGATACGCCTTTTGGTTCTTTGAGTTTAGATCAACTCGCTGCTGCAACGGGTTGTGCTGCACCTGCACCATTTAACGCTCAATGTGCAGACTATCGACTCAACGTGGGTGTTGAAGGCTCAACAAAGTTCCAACGTGCAGGTCGCATATCGAACTGGACTCAGGATACAAACTCCAAGGCTGTCTTTTTTCAAGGAACTTATAATCTGACTGACTCGATTGCCATTACTGCCGGTGCTCGATACACAGAAGAAGAAAAACGAGCACATGCCATGATGGCTCTAACGACCAATACGACTGGCGATGCAACACCTAACGCCGACGGAGTACTGGCTGCAATCGTTGCCGGTTTCGGTCTTGGTTGGGCTCATGAATTTGATGAAAGCCGATCTACCAATCAATTTTTGCCAGCCGCAAATATTGAGTGGACTCAATCAGAGGACAGCATGTTCTACCTAAGCTACTCAGAAGGCTTTAAGAGTGGCGGTTTCAACTCTGTAGATGATCAAGCTCCTACGTTCAATGCTGATTCAACGACCAATCCAACGGTAGCAGGACCCGGTTTTGAATATGATGATGAGAACGCAGAGTCAATCGAATTGGGTGGAAAGCACACCTTGCTTGATGGAAGTATGACATTGAACTGGGCGCTTTATGACAGTACTTATAAAAACCAGCAAGTCTCTACATTTGTCGGTACCAGTTTTGTTGTTACAAACGCCGCCAGCACAGAGATTCAAGGCCTTGAAGTTGACCTACAATGGCAAGCAACTGATCACCTGAAACTGGGTGCGAGCTTTGCATTAAATGATGGTAAATATGGTAGCTACCCTGGCGCTGGCTGTACTGCTGCTCAGGCGTCTGGACTGTTGGGACTCGCCAGAGCTGCTGGCCATCTAGGTCCGAACGGCGGGCTTACCGGCCAGCTAAGAAACACTGATCCAGTAACGTCTTTTGATGGGTGTCAAGCGAATTTCCGAGGCGATGGTCAGCAGAATGGAGCTAGTTTAGATCGAACTGGCGGAAAAGTGGGTGTTGATTACAACGGCTCACTGACCGCAGATTACGCCCGACCTGTGAGCAATGGCATGCTGTGGATGACGTCTGTCGACGTTAACTTTACCGACGGTTACCAGATGATGGGGGCGTCTACTGATCCTCGCACTTATCATAAGGCTTTCTCTAAGACTAGTTTCCGAACTGGCCTAAAGGGTGAGAACTGGGCCGTGATGCTTTACGGTAAAAATGTATTCGATGAAGTGACTTCTACCGGTGCATTTAACATACCATTGGCGTCAGGTGCCTTTGCTGAATACGTCACTCCAGGAAGTGTTTGGGGTGCAACACTCAACTACAGCTTCTAAGGCTAGAGCTACTCAATCTAAAAGGACGGGGAAACCCGTCCTTTTTTTGTCTAAGTTAAATTTATAACCAATAAAATTTAGTAATACTGGACCCAACACTACCCACCTAGCTATGTAATTACGACTTATGTTTAGTGAACTATGCATAGTTGCTTAATGTATGGTCATTCACAGGTCATTTTTTTTGCTTTGTTTTAAAGTTGAAATACCCCCATCACATGGGCATTTTAGCCTACATAGCAGACCGCCAGAATCAGATAACGATGTTGGCAAAAGTAGTAAAAATAAAAATAAAATAGCAAATCTCACAGGGGTCTTATATGAAAACCAAATCATTTCGTACACTTAGTGTGCTAGCAGTCGCTATCGCAACTATTTCCAGCGGAGCCAACACGGCTGAACTAGAAGAAGTTATTGTTACCGCACAAAAACGCGCAGAAAGCCTTCAGGATGTTCCTGTTTCTCTAATGGCAATTAGCGGTACAAAAATCGCAGAAGCCGGATTACATAGCTTTCAAGAGTTGTCTCAATATGTGCCTAACCTGTCAATTACAGAAAATGCTGTAAACACGATTATTTCTATGCGTGGTATCGGTGTTGGTGCAAACCAATCGTTTGAACAATCAGTCGGTGTCTATGTTGATGGCGTCCACTATGGAAAGTCTCGTCAAAGCCGGACTGCACTTTATGACGTTCAGCAAGTCGAAGTTCTAAGAGGACCCCAGGGTATTTTGTTTGGCAAGAACACCCTTGCAGGTGCTATTAATGTCACTACTGCCACACCAGATGCTGATGAAGAGTTTGGCGGAAAAATATCTGCCAGCAAAGAATCTTTTGGTGGCACAACCGTAGAGGGCCACTTGACCGGCTCAATAGGCGACACCATTGGATTACGTCTTGCCTACAAAGACCGCTCCGACGACGGCTCCTTTGAAAATACTTATGCAGCGGCAGTTCAAAAGACAATGCCTACTGTTGATGAGTCTATGTGGCGTGTCAGTGCAACTTGGGAGCCTACTGACTCAACCCGAGTAGAGGTAAAGCATGCGCAGAGCGATAATGTTCGCCTGGGTGCAAACTCACTTATTACCGTTTTTGATCCAGTGGCCAATTTAGGCGCTGCCTCAGGTCTAATGTTCGGCACAATGGGCATTGTTCGTCCAGAGTTCGGTGGAATTGTCACCGCTGGAGCTCAAAACCCCTACCGCGATGGCAATACTCTTGGTGGATGCGCGCTAGAAGCCAGTATGGGTATGAGTTCAGCAGTCTGTGCTGCCGGTGGAGAAAGACCTGAAGGGACAGACACTACGACGTCTGATACATCCCTTAGCTTTGAGATGGAATTAGATAACGGCTACACGTTAAGTGCAGTAGCTGGTAAAGGTGGCTATGAGTTTCAAGACGGTCTTGATGCTGATTGGCTTCCATTAGAGTTTATCGGTAGGGCCGATATTCAAGAATACGACCATACGAGTCAGGAGTTCCGTATTGCTTCCCCTACTGATGGGCGCTTCTCTTGGGTTGGTGGTGTCTACTTAGACCAGCAAGAACAAGAAATTGATCGCGCTGTGGTTATTGATGGTACCTTCGGATTGCCTGCAATCGTAATGAAGACCATCCTTGGCGGCGGCAATCCTGCCCTTGGGTTAGATACTTTCTTGGCCTTATCTCCGGCGCAGGTCGGCGGTATAAACGCTACAACGCCTGTTCCCGGAACGCCATTTACACTGCAAAGTCTCTATGATGCGACAGGCTGTTCAGTCGGCGCTCCTACATGCGCGGACTATACCCTCAAAGTGGGTGTTGAAGGCTCAACAAAGTTCCAACGTGCCGGTCGCATATCTAACTGGACCCAGGACACAAATTCTCGAGCTGTCTTTTATCAAGGGACGTTTAATCTGACAGACTCGGTTGCCATTACTGCCGGTGCTCGATACACAGAAGAAGAAAAACGATCACATGCTTTGATGGACCTGACCACTAACACAACTGGCGATGCCACACCTAACGCCAACGGAGTACTGGCTGCAATCGTTGCCGGTTTCGGTCTTGGTTGGGCTCATGAATTTGATGAAAGTCGAACTACCAACCAATTTTTGCCAGCGGCCAATATTGAGTGGACACAATCAGAGGACAGCATGTTCTACCTAAGCTACTCAGAAGGCTTTAAGAGTGGTGGATTCAACTCTGTAGATGATCAAGCCCCAGCCTTCACCGCTGAAGGTATCCAGCCTACCGTGCCAGGATTAGGCTTTGAATATGATGATGAGAACGCAGAGTCAATCGAACTCGGCGGAAAGCACACATTGCTTGATGGCAGCATGACCTTGAATTGGGCGCTTTATGACAGCACGTATAAAAACCAGCAAGTCTCTACCTTTGTCGGTACCAGTTTTGTTGTTACAAACGCCGCCACCACAGAGATCAAAGGCCTTGAAGTTGATATGCAATGGCAAGCAACTGACAATCTGAAACTGGGTATAAGCGTTGCATTAAATGATGGTGAATATGGAAGCTATGCTGGTGCAGGTTGTACCGCCCCACAAGCATCAGCACTACTTGGCTTAGGAACGCTTACCGCTGCTTCGCCGGTCACTTCAGCTGGCGGCTGTGCCGCTACATTTGCGGGTGATGGGTCTCAGGCTGGATCTGTTCAAGATTTAACTGGTAGTAAGGTGGGTACTGATTATAACGGCTCGCTGACTGCTGATTATGTTCGACCAGTCATGAGTGGCATGCTTTGGATGACGTCTCTCGATGTTAACTTTACCGACGGCTACCAGATGATCGGCGGCTCTGTTGACCCACGTCTTTTTCAGGAAGCCTTCTCTAAGACGAGCATCCGAACTGGTTTAAAAGGCGAGAACTGGGCCGTGATGTTATACGGTAAGAATATATTCGATGAAATAACGCCTACTGGTTCATTTAACATACCGTTGGCATCAGGTGCATATGGTCAATACACTTCACCAGGAAGTATTTGGGGTGCATCGGTTAATTACAGCTTCTAGCTCTTATGATAGAAAATGTGTAAAACAAAAAAGGACGGGCTTGCCCGTCCTTTTTTGTGCCTGAGGATTAAAGCTATTAAATGTCCTAACTTTTAAGCCTGCACTCACCAACATACTCTTGCCATCGTCTGGCTAAATCGCCTTACAAGCACGTATTCTATTCCCACGTTTAATATCTGCAGTCATTACTCTCTCCCAAAACAGCTGCTCTTTAAGCTATGTGTGCATAATAAAAAAAATTCTCTACGCTCTTTATATAATAACGTTAAGGCTGTTTTCGGATAATTAATTGCTTTTTTGCATGTAAATTATGCGTACTCGAAGAGTAATCAAAAGAATTACATTAAAAAAAAAGAGCAATTACATACTAAAAATAATCAATGTAGTAAAAACTAGGGGTTAATTATGAATAGATCATCACTATTTAAAGCCAGCGGAGTAGCGTTAGCTATTGCTGCTATTTCCAGTGGAACCAATGCCGCTGAACTGGAAGAAATTATCGTTACCGCGCAAAAGCGCGCAGAAAGCTTGCAAGATGTTCCAGTATCACTAACCGCTATTAGTGGTACAAAAATTGAAGAAGCTGGATTACACAGTTTTGCTGAGCTGTCAGCATATGTTCCTAATTTATCCGTTCAAGAAAATGCCGTAAATACGATTATTGTTATGCGTAGTATAGGTGTTGGAGCAAACCAATCGTTTGAACAATCAGTTGGTGTCTATGTTGATGGCATCCACTACGGCAAGTCTCGTCAAAGCCGGACTTCGCTTTTTGATGTTCAACAAGTTGAAGTTCTAAGAGGTCCTCAGGGTATTTTGTTTGGCAAGAACACCCTTGCAGGTGCCATTAATGTGACTACTGCCACGCCAGAGGCTGATGAAGAGTTTGGTGGAAAAATATCGGCTAGCAAAGAATCTTTTGGTGGCACAACAGTAGAGGGCCACTTAACTGGTTCAATAGGCGACACCCTTGGACTGCGTCTTGCTTATAAAGATCGTTCCAACGACGGTTCCTTTGAAAACACTTATGCAGCGGCAGTTCAGAAGACCATGCCTACTGTTGATGAATCTATGTGGCGCGCCAGTGTAACTTGGGAGCCTACTGACTCAACCCGAGTAGAGGTGAAGCATGCGCAGAGCGATAATGTCCGCCTCGGTCAAAACTCAATTACTACTCAATTTACTCCCGTGGCCAATTTGGGCGCTGCATCAGGTCTAATGTTTGGGACTATGAGCATTACTCGTCCTGAGTTCGGTGCGATTGTCGCCGGTGCAACCCAAAATCCCTACCGCGACGGTCAAGCTATTGGTGGATGTGCGTTAGAAGCCAGCATGGGCATGAGCTCAGCAATCTGTGCTGCCGGAGGAGAACGACCTGAAGGGACAGACACTACGACTTCTGACACATCCCTCAGCTTTGAGATGGAATTAGATAACGGCTACACGCTAAGTGCAGTGGCCGGTAGAGGTGGCTATGAGTACCAAGATGGTCTGGATGCTGACTGGCTTCCGTTAGAGTTTATCGGTCGCTCCGACATTTCAGAATACGACCACACAAGCCAGGAGTTTCGTATTGCCTCTCCTACTGATGGGCGTTTTTCTTGGGTAGGTGGTGTCTACTTAGACCAGCAAGAACAAGAAATTGATCGTACTGTGATTATTGATGGTACCTTCGGGTTGCCTGCAATCGTAATGAAGACTATCCTCGGCGGCGGTAATCCTGCCTTAGGTCTTGATACGTTCCTCGCCTTATCCCCAGCGCAAGTTGGTGGTATAAACGCCACAACGCCTGTTCCCGGAACGCCCTTCACTCTGCAAAGCCTCTATGATGCAACAGGCTGCGCTGTTGGGGCACCCACATGCGCAGACTATACCCTCAAAGTGGGTGTTGAAGGCTCAACAAAGTTCCAACGTGCCGGTCGTGTGTCTAACTGGTCCCAGGATACAAATTCTCGAGCTGTTTTTTACCAAGGAACATTTAATCTGACGGACTCGATTGCCATTACTGCCGGTGCTCGATACACAGAAGAAGAAAAACGATCACATGCCGTGATGGACCTGACCACTAACTCAACTGGCGATGCCACACCAAACAGTAATGGTGTGCTGGCTGCAATCGTTGCCGGTTTCAATCTTGGTTACGCTCATGAATTTGATGAAAGTCGCTCTAGCAATCAGTTTTTGCCGGCGGCCAATATTGAGTGGGCACAATCAGAGGACAGCATGTTTTACCTTAGCTATTCAGAAGGCTTTAAGAGTGGTGGATTTAACTCTGTAGATGATCAAAATCCAGCATTCACCGCTGCTGGTATCCAGCCTACCGTGCCAGGACTAGGTTTTGAATATGATGATGAGAACGCAGAGTCAATTGAACTAGGTGGAAAGCATACCTTGCTTGATGGCGGCATGACGTTGAACTGGGCGCTTTATGACAGCACTTATAAGAATCAGCAAGTCTCTACCTTTGTCGGCACCAGTTTTGTTGTTACAAACGCTGCCAGCACAGAGATTCGAGGCCTTGAAGTTGACCTGCAATGGCAAGCAACTGATCACCTGAAGCTGGGTGCGAGCTTTGCATTAAATGATGGCGAATTTGGTAGCTATGCTGGCGCAGGTTGTACTGTAGCGCAGCAGTCTGGAGTATTGGGACTAGCTAGAGCTCTTGGGCGTAATTTGCTGCAAAGTACTGATCCAGTAACGTCTTTTGATGGATGCCAAGCAAACTTCCGCGGGGATGGTGTTCAGAGTGGATCTAGCACAGATCGAACAGGTGATAAAGTTGGCGTTGATTACAACGGTTCATTGACTGTTAATTATGACCGACCTGTCATGAATGGCATGCTCTGGATGACGGCTCTGGACATCAACTTTACCGACAGCTACCCGATGATCGGTGGCACGCTCGATCCTGCTCAGATTCAGGATGCTTTCTCTAAAACTAATTTCCGAACTGGCTTAAAGGGCGAAAATTGGGCTGTGATGCTTTACGGTAAGAATGTGTTCGATGAGATTACCGCTTCTGGTTCATTCCCTATACCATTAGCCTCCGGTGCTTTTGCTGAATATACTCTTCCAGGAAGTGTCTGGGGTGCTACTGTTAACTACAACTTCTAGTCTATATTTTAGAAAACTAGTACCACAAAAAAGGACGGGCTTGCCCGTCCTTTTTTGTGCCTAAAACTAAGTAATCTTTATCTAGACCCTTCATTTTCAATCTTATTTACATATTTTTATGCATGTATCCCAGCCTTATTTTTAGAATATTTTGTCTGTTTTTATACAAATTAATTGCTTAAATACATTATTTCTATGCATACTCGCGTCCATTCCGACCAAATGCGTTAAGCATCGTCGGATTTTGTGACAAAAAAACGTTATTGAAAAAAATTTACAGACCAATATATATATCAACTACGGGGTTAATTATGAATAGATCATCACTATTTAGAGTAAGCGGGCTAGCTTTAGCCATTGGCACTATCGCCAGCGGAGCCAATGCCGCTCAATTAGAAGAAATTATCGTTACTGCTCAAAAGCGTGCGGAAAGTTTGCAGGACGTACCTATATCAATGACCGCATTATCCGGTTCAAAAATTGAAGATGCAGGAATAAACAGCTTTACTGAGCTATCGGGCTATGTTCCGAATATGGGTATCAGCGAAAATGCAGTCAATACGATTATTAGCATGCGTGGTATCGGTGTTGGTGCTCAGCAATCTTTTGAGCAGTCTGTTGGTCTTTATACTGACGGCGTTCACATGGGCAG
>Ga0209279_10001636_pt1 | contig 11531 bp, 6 predicted proteins | sample CoawatmetaG00DNA_3_FD_187508 | JGI IMG/M metagenome (GOLD analysis project Ga0209279, IMG submission 187508) | Marine microbial communities from the West Antarctic Peninsula - Coastal water metaG006-DNA (SPAdes) (version 2) | ecosystem: Environmental > Aquatic > Marine > Coastal ... | reverse complement strand
TGTTGCGTCCAAATAATGACTTATTTTCATTTTACAAAAATAACAAAATCTAAATAACAGCTATAAAAAAACCCAACCAATTGGTTGGGTTTTTTTTACTCTACACTAAAAGCTATTGGTAGTGTATACATGACTCTTACAAATCTATTTTGTTGCTGTCCTGGAGTAAATTTAGGAAGTTTCTTAATGAGCCTTGCTGTTTCTTTTTTTAATTGTTTATGAGGTGCTCTAATTTTTATGTCTATAACATTACCTTTCTTATCTATTAAAAATTGCGTTCTAATTTTATATTTTCCAGCACTTAATCCTAACTCATTTGCAAGACCTGCATCAAAATTACGTTGTACAAAACGTTTCATTTTTCTATCGAAACACACTTTGTTTTCGGTTTTAGAAAGCCCCTCACATCCTTTAAAAATAGGTGCATTTTGAATGTTGATAAAAGAGACAGCATCTTCAGGTCTAAACTCTTCATCTTCTTTTTCTTCTTCAAAACTATCAATATCTAATATTTTCGGATTTTCGACATCAATATCAATAACCGTCTCAATTATTGGATTGTCAGCTTTTATTATTTTTTCAAAAAAAACAGGTTTTTGTTTTGGAGTTTCTTGTTTTGGAATAATTTTTGGCTCTTTTCTAAAAACAACTTCTGTATCAGGAGTAAATAGATAGACTTCAGATTTAAAATCTAAATTTTCGTCTGCCACTGTCTTATGCTCTGTCTTATGCTCTAAAGAAATAAAAACGACAAAGAGCACCAGAACAAGACCTAACTGCAGAAAGATGTTAGAAAACTTTTCTAATTGTTTGGTAGGTTCCTTTTTTAGATTTTTCATAATTAACTTTTTTTTAAAGGTTAAGACTATTTTAAAACCAAAGAACATGCCATAAAAAAACAGCATCAAATTTCTTTGATGCTGTTTGTCTTATTTATTTTAAAGGAATAAAATTTATTCTAAATGTTTCGCTGCTACTTTCTCTAATTCATCATACCAATTTTGGCCAAATTTACGCACCAAAGCCTGTTTTACAAACTTGTATACTGGCACTTGTAGTTCTTTACCCAAAGTACAAGCATCATCACAAATCTCCCACTTGTGGTAATTTACAGCAGAAAACTCACTGTAATTTTTTACTCTTATTGGGTATAAATGGCAAGAAACTGGCTTTTTCCAATCTATTGCCCCAGAATTATATGCTTCTTCAATACCGCACAAGGTTTTATTCTTTTCATCGAAAATTACATAAGCGCAATCTGCATTGTTAATTAAAGGAGTTTCGATTTCTCCCCATTCATTTTTAATCCAAACACCTTCTTTTTCGATAACAGCAATTCCTTTTTTTCTTAAAAAAGGCTTTATCTTCGGATAAATATCTTCTAAAATTTTAGCCTCTTCCTCCTCTAAAGGAGCACCAGCATCGCCGTCTACACAACAAGCGCCGCCGCAAGCAGAAAGATTACACACGAAATCTTTTTCTATAATATCTTCTGAAACTATTGTTTTTCCTAATTGAAACATGTCGCAAAAATAAGACAATTATTTACTTTAAATTTACACTTTGCTAAACTTCGTTAACTAATTTTGTAAAACTAAAAAAAGAGATCATGAAATTCAACTTTAAAGAAATACTGACGGCTTTTATGGTTCTATTTGCTGTTATAGATATCATAGGAAACATCCCTATTATTATAGATTTACGTAAAAAAGTAGGGCATATTCAGTCTGAAAAAGCATCTTTAATTGCTGGTGCTATTATGATTGTATTTCTATTTTTAGGGCAAAGTTTATTAAGCTTAATAGGTATCGATGTAAATTCTTTTGCCGTTGCGGGAGCTTTTATCTTATTCTTTATTGCTTTAGAAATGATTTTAGGAATTACACTTTATAAAGATGATGAAAATGCGGCTACAATTACAGCTACTGTCTTTCCTTTAGCTTTTCCATTAATTGCGGGTCCAGGTAGTTTAACAACCTTACTTTCCTTACGTTCAGAGTTTCATCTAGAAAATATAATTGTGGCCGTTTTATTAAACGTGGCTTTAATTTATGTTGTTTTAAAAACATCTTCTAAAATTGAAAAAATTATTGGTCCGAACGGGATTTTAATCATTAGAAAAATATTTGGTGTTATATTATTAGCTATTTCTGTAAAGTTATTTGCAACCAATATAAAAGAATTGTTTTAAAATGAATTTTAATGTATTAATTATTGGTGGTGGTGTTGCGGGTCTTCAATGTGCCTTAATTTTAGGTTCTGCAGAAAAAAAACCTTTTGCTATTGGTAAAAAAATTGGCATTGTATTGCACCAGAAAGCATCTCATTTACAAAATGCGTTGTTTAATAATACCCTAGGGTTGCCTCCTAAAACATTAGGAAAAGATATTTTAGTTGAGGGAAAACAACAGTTATCAAACCTATACCCTGCTGTTTCCCAAATAGAAAACGAAAAAGTAATTTCTGTTACTGATTTTAATGATGGTTATAAAATTAGTACAAATAAAGGTACTTACACATCTAAGGCAGTAATTATTGCCTTAAACTACGCTAAACCTTTTACAATAAATGGTTTAGATGATTATATTGAACCGCACAAAAAAGCCAATCCAGAAAAAGATAGAATTCAACTTAAGAATCGTGAAGGGCTCATAAAAAAGGGCTTGTATTGTTGTGGTACTATTGCAGGATGTAGAAGTCAATTTGCAATTGCCGCAGGAAGTGGCGCTGCTGTTGCAACAGACATATTAACCCTTTGGAATGGTGGTAACCATATTAAAATTCACGACAAATTATCTAAAGATAGAGGTTCTGAACTTATCAATTAACTTGTAACCATTTCATTAATATAAATTTACAGTACTCAAATCGTATTTAATTAAAATTTATCATTCATTAACTTCAATCAAATAAGGAACTATCCATGCATCTAAAGTTCCTAAATTTATATAAAAAGGAAGATCTTTTTTTGCTAATTTATAACTCCGATATCTTTTTGCGCTTACCCTATAAAAACCTAAAGGTGTTCTCTCTAAAACCTTAATATCTTCTTTTATTTGATTTTGTATTTTTTTTCTAAATTCATTTGCCTTATTAAGGTTTAAAAAAGAGCCTAATATTAAATGATATATCTTTATTTTTTTGTTGATAAAATTCACTTCTTTAATATTGGGTCTTATCATAATTTTATTTAATGCTTTATCAGTAGCTATACTATCATTATTTAAAGTTTTCACAATTGCTTTTAACGGAATACTATCCTTAGGTAAAATATAAGTTTCTTTTAATAGTAATGGTTTTAATTTATTTGTTGTAACCTGAGAATTTAAAGTATCTCTTTTAGATGTTTTTATAACCTTATTTTCAACAATATAAGACAATACCCAAGCATCAAAGTATCCTAAATTTATGTAAAAAGGAAGGTCTTTACTACCTGATCTATAATAAGAGTAGCGTTTAATACTAACTCTATAAAAGCCAAAAGAGGTTCTTTCTAAAATTTGTACTTCTCCTAATATTTTTTGTAGTAAGGTTTTCTTTAAGTCTTCTGCTTGTTTTCTTGTTCTAAAAGAGCCTAGAATTAAATGGTATACTTTCGTATAAACCTTTTCTTTTACAACTACTGGTTTTGGTGTAAATACAGTTTTCTCAATAATAGTGCTAGTAAATAGTTTATTATTATCTAGCACTATAGTGCTATCTATTGCATGCTGTTTAAATTCATTTAGCAAAGGTTTTGGTTTTTTCTTCTCTAAGGTATTCTTATATTTTAAAACATATGTTTTTTCTAAGCCAAAACTGTTTGATGAGTAATACATGGTGTCATTTTTGGAATAATAATAAAACTCATCGTATTTAGAATTTATTTCTGAGCCAAGGTTCTCTGGGGTTGCATTAACATTGTTTAAATTTACTTTAAAAATATCTAACCCTCCCAAACCACCATGACCGTTTGAAGAGAAATATAAATTATTTTCAGCATCTAGTGTTATAAAACGTTCTCTGTTAGAAGTATTTATTCTAGGGCCTAAATTGGTAATATTTGTATAGCTCCCATCTAATTCTATATCTGCCATATAAATATCTGTATCTCCATAACCACCAAGAATATCACTTACAAAATAGAGTTTCTTATAATTGTTACTATATACAGGGTTTGAAAAATTAAAGTTTTTCTTATTTATTGAAATCAGCCGGGGTGCTAGTATGCTGTCATTTACATTAATTTGGTAGATTTTTAAAGTAGACTTATTTTTTCTGTAAAGCATTCTTTTACCATTATTTTCATTTAACGTAATTAAAAACGTATCTGATTTTTTATAACGGCTGTATGATCCTTGATTAATTTCAAAATTAAAATTGAATAACTTCTTAAAGTTTAATGAGTCATGTTCTTTGTATAAATTTGTTGAAAATCCGTTTTCAATAGCAGAAATATACGTTTGATGATCATCTTCTGAAAAATTAAATTTGTTAAGCAGAGAATCTACCTTAATCACTATTTTTTCATCTGAAAGAGAACTATTTTTATTAATATATTTATCAATTGCAGTATCACTTAATTTAAAAATTTTTGAAAACTTTTGATAGTTCAGAGAATCATTAAACACCAAGTTTAAATGCATATAATTTAATTTATGATTCCTGGAAGTGGTAGTGCTAATTTTAAATGCTTTGTTGTAATTAATTTTAGCATTGTAATAGTCTCCTATATTATAATAACTATGTGCCAACTTCATATAATCTGAAAACTGAAAGGCATATTTAGTGGTTTTAATCTTGTTATAATTCTTTATAACAGCTTGATAGTTGCTCTTTAGATACTGTTCATTAGCAACTCTTAAACTCTTTTTCTGAGAAAAGGTTAGCTGAGAAAGTAGAATTAATATAAGTATTAGTTTGTATCTCATTAGAAAAATCTTGGATTAACTATTTCTTTTGGTTTTATTTCCCATCTTAAAAAAAACTCACTGCTATTTCCAGCAAAACTTCTAAGTCTGTTTGTCTCTGAATCATGACTATACCCAATTAATAAAGAATTGGATACATAGATACCGGCTGTTGCACTAATGGCAGATTTTAATCTATAAGAGACTCCTAAAATAAATTTATTAAAAAAGAAGCTATTTACAGAAACATCCATTTGCATGGGAACGCTTTTAACATACCTAACAATAGCTGATGGCTTTATTTTAATATCTTCAGAAAGAGAAATAACATGGCCAGCGGTTAAATAATAATGCTGTTCATCTGAAGCTTTATGCACTACACTTTCGTCATTAAAATGGTTTTGTTTTAAAATACTTGGAGATGAAAAACCAAAATATGTTTTTTCGCTAAAAATAAATACGCCAAAACCCATATTAAAAAAAGAAAGATTATCAATATTTGTAGTAAAGAAAGGATCTGATGGGTTGTAAATATTTAATAGGTTAAAGTTAATATTTAAAATATTGTAAGCAAGCTTAATTCCTAAAGAAGTATTCCACTTTTCGCTAACTCTAACTAAAGTAGCAAAATCTGTAGACAGGTTAAAGTTATTTACTGGCCCCAAGTTATCGCTTACTATATTTAAACCAAAACCGAGGTTCTGAAACAAAGAAGGGTGCTGATAACTCATAAATGCAGTCTTAGGAGAGCCCTCAAAATTACCCCATTGTTTGCGATGTTGAAGATAAAAAGAGGGCGACTCTTTTGTTACCACATATGCTGGATTAAGGATGGCAGGGTTAAACATATACTGTGTAAATAATCCTTCTTGCTGAGCATGCAGTTTAAAAGACATAAAAATAAAAAATAAAATATATTTATTCATCGTTAATTATTTATATACAAATATCCCTTTCTGTTAACTAGTAATCCATTCTTATTTTTATAGGAGAATATGTAAAAATAGGTTCCTACAGGAAGCATTCTTTTTGTTTTTTGATGGCTTCCATCAAAAATATTTCCATTAACTCCGTATCCTTTAACCTCAAATACTTTTTGATTCCATCTATTAAAAATAAACAGTTCGTTTTCAGGATATGATTCTATATTTCTAATGATCAAAATATCATTTAAACCATCTCCATTTGGAGAGATTGCATTGTAAATCTCTAAATCATCTTCTACATCTTCAGAAAAACTATTAAATTCTAAAAAGTCTGGAATGCCATCCATATCAGAATCAAATGCATCTTCCGGATCTCCATCATTATTTGGATCGGCATTTTCATCTTTAGTTAAAATAGTATCACCATCATCATCTGCATCATTCCTGTTTTTAAGACCATCTGAATCTGTATCTAAATCTAATTCATAGATATTTAAGACACCATCTCCATCACAATCCTTTAAATTCCATATTGTAATATTTTCAAAAACCATTTGACTTTCTAATAATAATGAACAAGCATCTAATGGATCTGTCTCATCTAATGTTTCTAAATAATCATCAACACCATCCTTATCTGTGTCTATATCAAACGGATCTGTGCCTAATTCATTTTCTTCTATGTCTAACAGGTTGTCATTATCATCATCATGATCATGCCAATCACAAGAAAAATCTTTATCGTTATCAAAAGGCGGAAACTTATTGCTGTTTAACGGGTCTACCAAAGAGATGCCTAATCTTGCCTCGTCTTCAGATTCCTCTAAATCATGATAGCCATCATAATCACTATCTGAGTATGGGTTATCATTACCTACATCAAACTCATTTTCTACACCATCTAAATCATCGTCTAAAATATCAGATTCAAGCGGATCTATGATTCCATCATTATCTGTGTCAATAATTCCTTCCTCACTGTCACTTTCTCCATCGCCATCGGTATCATATTTTTTAGGATCTGTTCCATATCTTACTTCAAAAGTATCTGACCAGGTATCATTATCATCATCGTTATCACATACATCTCCTATATAATCTCCATCAGTATCTAATTGATCTGAATTTGGCGTTAATATACAATTATCAAGAATATCTAAGACACCGTCATTATCATCATCGTCGTCACAAACATCTCCAATGCCATCTCCATCAGTATCTAATTGATTTGCGTTAAAATAGAATTGACAGTTGTCGTTTATGTCATCTATCCCGTCATTATCATCATCGGTATCACATACGTCTCCAGCTCCGTCTCCATCGGCATCTAACTGATCCGGGTTTGGTGTTAATGGACAATTGTCATTTATATCTAAAACACCGTCATTATCATCATCATCATCACAGACATCTCCTATGCCATCGTTATCTGTATCTAACTGATCCTGGTTTGGTGTTAGCGGGCAGTTATCATCACTATCTATAACTCCATCATTATCATCATCTGGATCACAAGCATCTCCTATGCCATCGTTATCTGTATCTAATTGGTCTAGGTTTGGAGTAAGTATACAATTATCATCAAGATCTAAAACTCCATCGTTATCATCATCATCATCACATACATTCCCTATTCCATCGCCATCTGTATCTAATTGATCAGGATTAAAAACAGTTCTACAATTATCTGCTATATCATCTACTCCATCATTATCATCATCTTCATCACAAACGTTTCCAATTCCATCACCATCTATATCTAATTGATTTGAATTTCTCGTTAATACACAATTATCATCTATATCTAAAACCCCGTCATTATCATCATCATCATCACAAATATTTCCAATACCATCTCTATCTGTATCTAATTGGTCTGGATTAGGAGTTAAAATACAATTATCTTCAATATCTAATATACCATCATCATCTGAATCTACATCACAAACATCACCTACACCATCTTCATCTGAATCTAACTGATCAGTATTTGCTACTAATGGACAATTATCATCTACATCTAATACTCCATCATTGTCATCATCATCATCACATACATCTCCTATACCGTCTCCATCTGTATCTAATTGATCTGGATTAGGGGTTAGTATACAATTATCAATATAATTATCTATACCATCGCCATCGGTATCGGTATCATCTAAATCTTTTATATTAATTGCTATTTCTTCAGGTTTAGATCTATTTCCTGCAAGATCAATGGCTACAATTTGACGAGCAAAACTATTTGGTGCCGTTTCATAATCATTCAAATAAGATTTTATTTGAATCTCATTTAAAATGAGTTTTAAATTACCTTCATTATCTATTTCTAAATATTCTAGAGAAGGATCGCTTAACTCAATTAATTCATAATTAACTACTCCAATATTATCTGTAGCATCTATAATTCCAACATTGGTGTTTGTTGTTGAGTTTTCAAAGTAAGAGAACTCTTGACTTATAGTAACTATTGGTGGTACTTCATCTAAATCGTCAATAATAATAGTTATTGTACCAAATTCTTTAGTCTCAAAGGTGTCTTCTGCTGATACTCTAATTTTGTATGATGACTTCGTTTCAAAATCAGGACTTCTTAAAAATCTAACTGCTCCAGAAATTGGATCTACAGAGAAGAACTCAAAATCAAATTCTGACTCTATTCTATAGGTTGGTAAATCATTATAATCTGGTAAAGATTTAATATTAAAGACCACCTCCTCCGTTGGTGTATTCTCCAAAAAGTTGTACTGGTTTTCATTGATAATCTCTGGAGGTTCATTAACATTGGTTAAGTGGATGGTTATCTTTGCTAAATCTATGTTTTGATCTGTATCTGTTGCAGAAATAATAACATCAAAATTAGCCTCATCTACTTGACCGTCCATAACATATGCCTCAAAATCAAATATTGAGCTGTCTGTATTAAATAATTCTCCTGTTGCTGGATCAATTTCAAAAGAATCCTGAATATTTTGAGGATTTGTGTTTGATATCGCATATGTTATTTGCTGATTGTCAATATCTACGTCATCATTTGAATTAAAATCAAAGAAATCATATAATACATCGTCTCTAGTAACATTCTCAGGAAATACTGGATAAAGATTTGTGTTTTTAACAAAAGGACCATATAAGGCAAGAGCTCCTGGATCATCAATTTCTCCAATAAGAGAATTATTATCACCAACTCCATTATCTGTTATTGTAATGACTACAGTTTCAATTAAACCATCTCCATTGTCATCAATTAAAGTTGCTCCGTCATCAAATGTTGCAAGATCTTGGTCATCTAAATATTCAAAAACTTCTCCAGAAGGTTTTGTTTTTAAGAAAGTAGTTGCTTTAATAGGAACTGGTAAATTAATCACAAGTCTTACTTGGGTTCCATTAGAAGGATTACCGTCTAAATCTGTAAATGTCTGTTCTGTTGAACCTAAAGAAAACTGTATTGGATCTTGATTGAAATGTACTTCTGATTCAAACGGATCAATTTCAGGACGCGGATTAATTGAAATATTTTTTAATTTAAGCGTATTGTCTGCAGTAGTCTTTCCAGAGGCATCTCTACTTCCAGCAACAATAGAACCCATAGATGAAGACTGAGGTTTTCTTGAATCATTAGCTCTTTCATTTTTAGGTAAATTTGCCCATTCTAAAGCATCTTTAAACTCTTGTGCGCTCCCCATTGGAAAAGTAACCACATGATCTGCTTTTCTATCTGGAATACCATCTCCATCTATATCATTTGATGGGAAAAGTTCTTCTAATGCCGTTGGAATACCATCTTCATCAGGAACTTCTTCTATTTCAATCACTACTTCATATGGACCAAATTCTTGACCAAATTCATCTGTTATAAAATGCTCAAAAGTTACCGTTCCATAAAAATGCTCAGCTGGAACAAATTCAAAACTACCATCTTCATTAAAAACTAATTCTCCGGGATCAGACGAATCTCTTCCGGCTAACGGTATTTCTTCTCCATTTTCATCTAATACGGGGTTTCCTTGTTGATCTCTTTGTATAGCTACCGATAAAGGTGATGCTACTTGATAAACTAAATTATCAGCCGCTTGAAGATTTGAACCAAATACTGCTTGAGTTACGGGTTGCCCTTCACTAGCTTCTACTAGTTCAGGTTCACCATAAGCAGTTGTGGTATCTAGGAAAAAACTAACTGATCTGGCATTTAAATTTGAATTGTCGTACTGATCTTCTAATGAATTTGGAGCTACTGATATAATAACTTCTTCTTGAAATTCTCCAAAAACATTAACATCTGGCGAAATATAAAGTGCTGAGTAAAGTGTATCGTTTTCTTTAGTTAAATTACTTAATTCGCCTATATTAACATCAAATAATTCCGCATTAAAGTCTTTTGGAATTTCAGTGAAGGATAATTCCATTATTAGTGTTTGATTTACTACGATCGTATCTCTAGATGCCTTAAATACAATATCTGGACCTCTGGTATCTACTCGTACAGAATCTATAAAGGCTAAATTTTTATTTCCTGACAAGTCAGAAAACCTACCTACTGGAACCCTTAATTTAGCATAACCATCAAACTCACTATTTGGTGTAAGCTCTAAATAACAAATATCTTTATTATGTTCTATAAGCGTAAAATCACCTTCATGACAAATCACACCATCTGAAGTAAATAAATCTATTTCTTCTGATAATCTTATCTCAATAATAGTACGTTCGGTTCCTGACAAGAAATCATCAATAAAAGTCATTGAAGTTATATATGGGGCTATTTCATCTGTATCTAAAACGTTAATTGTAACCTCTAGCTCTGAAATGTTTTCATTTAAATCTGTCGCTATTATTTTAATTAAGTAATCATTTCCTTGATTATTATCTAAAGGGGTTTCATAATCTGGAGATTCCTTAAAGCTTATTTCTCCTTGTTGATTAACAGAAAATAATGCTGCATCATCTCCTGATATACTCCATATAGTCTCTGAATCTGAACTAAAAAATCCAACTACTAGGTTTTCTATATTTTCAAGAACAGTATAACTAGCTAGGCCACTAATTATTGGAGCGGCTGTATCTTCAACTATAATTATTCGCGTCACTTCTTCAGCTACATTACCTGCTATATCTGATACATTGTACGTAATTATATAAGTATCTACAATCTCTGAATCTACCGTGTCTCCTGCAACTATAATACTATTGGTGATGTCACCATCTATGTTATCACTTGCTGTAGCTCCAAGGTCAATGTAGGTAAAACCTGCTTCTATTGTAATTGAGTTGTCGCCAACTAAAGTAATTACTGGTGCAATTACATCAGCTGTGATTGTTACTGTTCTTGTTACCTGGGTTGCATTGTTTGTTGCAGCATCGGCTACATTATAAGTGACCGTGTAATCTCCTATAGCGTTTACATTAACAGCGGTTGCATCAATAACGATGTTCTCTGTAATATTTCCGTCGATATTGTCTGTAGCTGTTGCGCCTAGTTCACTATAAGCTGTTCCTAATTCAATGCTCTGTGGGTTATCGCCAACTAAAGTAATTACTGGAACGGTTACATCTGCTGTGATTGTTACTGTTCTTGTTACCTGGGTTGCAGCATTTGTTGCAGCATCGGCTACATTATAAGTGACCGTATAATCTCCTACAGTATTTACATCTACATTACTTGCATCTATAACGATGCTTGATGTAATATTTCCGTCGATATTGTCTGTAGCTG
>Ga0209279_10001619_pt1 | contig 11585 bp, 15 predicted proteins | sample CoawatmetaG00DNA_3_FD_187508 | JGI IMG/M metagenome (GOLD analysis project Ga0209279, IMG submission 187508) | Marine microbial communities from the West Antarctic Peninsula - Coastal water metaG006-DNA (SPAdes) (version 2) | ecosystem: Environmental > Aquatic > Marine > Coastal ... | reverse complement strand
TGTTATAACTGCATGCTCATTTATATCATCAGAGCCAGCAACCGCCGACAGATCAAATATAAACACAACATTATAGCCCGCTAGTAAATCCGGCCATACTGCATCATATGCTTCACGTAAAGTTTGCGGATTACCTGCCCCATCTTCTATTCTAATAGTCTGCCCCGATATGTAAACAGGTCGATAATTAGGGTCGTCACTGTCCTCATCTTCTGGCAATTCTGCTCCGTACGTGTATTCTAATGCTTGGTATTGATAGTCCTGAGCCTCGCCAACACTTAACACCTGAACTGGCATACAAAAGCGATCAAATGGCGCTTCATTCCTAAGAGTTAAATCTGAGTTTATTGACAGTGGTTGACCTGTCCATACATCGGCATCTCGCGGATCAAGGTTAAAGCTTATAGCTCGCGGCATTTCCTCAAACCTGCGCCCCAACCTAGCAGCCAACCTTATGGCCGCCGCTCTGTTACCGTTGCTGATCCATCTACTGTTTATAACTTTGTACTTTTCAACCCCGCCATATTTAGCAATTGATAGCGGCGTAACTCGCACTTGGCCTTGCTTATAATTGCTTGCATCGTCCAATTTTTTAGTCGGATCGCGTTGCCCAAACCGCACGATCACAGTGCTGATCCTCATCTCTGGCTCATCTTTGATTACAGTACTTGCTTCTAGTATGTTCGCCTCTGCTGTATAGCATTGCGATAAATCCGGCGGCGCTTTAATTGCCGTCAGCACTATTTTATTGATGCGCTCGTCATAATACTGAAAGTGCGGAGCGGATTCACATAACTCTTTAGCCAGTGCATCGACACCGACCGGCTCAGTTATTAGCGCCTCATATAGACCGGGTAAATTCAAAGTTACTTCGTCATCCCATTGCGGCTTATTAATTTGATCGGCTGGTACGTCTGCATAAACTGTATATAGATTGTATAAAATATCGCTAACATTATCACTGTAATATAAACACAATTGAGCTAAATCGTTGATCCCGTGATCTTCGGCTAGTGTATTGTATTGCGCCCTAACGACTGTAAATACATCGGATGATCTAGTAAATGATACAACCTCATCACCGAGTCGAATAAATCCGTCATCGGGGTATTCTAAATCACCCACGCCAGTCGGCAATAATGTAAATGATGTGTCTGCCGCTAATATATCAGCCTGCAATATACCTGATGATTTACGGGGCGCTTTAGCCCTATCGCCGCTAATCATTTTAAGTGTGTCTTTGCCTGTTATGCTCGCGCCACTTGCGTTATGACTAAACGACTCGATTATATAATCTCTTCGCTCAAAGTTGGCGACATCATAAGCGCCGTTAACAATGTAACCGCTAAACTCAGATATGCGGCCTCCTTGGTAGCCGATGTTTCTAGCCCTCCAATTTGTCCAGAATCTAACGGGTGCGGTAACAGTGCCGAAGTAGCGATAATCCAAACCTTCATTAAACTGGACGCTTATTGATCCTCTTACACCGATCCCACCTTCTAGCGCGACACGTGGCGGCCTTTTACTTGCAGACTTAGCCAAAGGCATGGCATCCAATCCAGCCGGCACGGGGCCGACATTCTCGCATATTTTATAAATTGTGCTGTTAACTTCAACCTCGTAATACTTAAAAGGTTGTCTAGCGTATTTTTTGCGCTCTGTTTCAAATGACATTATCCAAACCCTACCATGTCAAACGACACATTAAACAAATCTCTTGTGCCGTATGACGGGCTAATATCTTCACTTGTTTTACAGTAGCCTACATCAGTCGAATACTGATTAAGATTCCAAGCAAAATAAAATGGCAAGGTTCTTGCATGAATAACGAATGGCTGAAAATAGAATCTATACCAATCATTCTCAAGATTTGAAAATGATGCTGATGTGCTAAACCCTAAGCGCCTGATCTGTTCGCCTACAAAGTTGCCGCCCTCCGTCGTGGAGCTGTATCTAATTGTTTTAGCTGATAGATTGATCGGAGCATGACCAGCGAAAAAAGGCCGTTGCATTTGCAATGCGATACCTGCATAGATTGAACCAATAAAAGCAGATCCCGAACCTGTGCAAGTTATTTTTAAACGTCTAACACTAACAGAGCTAGTATTATGAAACATCATAGCTGTATCATCTGCTGGCGTTTGGTTTGCTTTAAATGTGGAGAATGCCCCCGCATCTGAGCTAGAATATTCAACACTTACAACATGACTAGTAGAGCCTAAATTGTGCGCTCCAATAGCTACCGAGTCCATATTAACCGCTGTAGGCAATGTGAATGTAATTGATCCGCCAGCAGTAAACGCCCAACGATCAGCAGTATTTGGAACTAATACTAGATTTCCGTTAGCACCCGCACTGGTCGCAACTGATGAGCCTATCAATAAACTATCATACAAAATGCGCGCATGATTAAGGGCGTAAGGTGGATTTGATGCAGGTAATGCAACTGAATTAACTATTACGGGCGTCGCTGTTGCTGGTGCTGATACCGCTGTATTAATTATAGGTGTAGCAACACTTGCAACACTTACCGCTGTATTTATTACAGGCGTATTAATTGCCGCTACACTTTCAGGCGTGACAATAACAGGAATAGGAACCGAGCCCGAGCCCTGAGACCCAAAGATAACAGGCGTGTTAATAGAGCTTACTGATTCAGCCGTAACAATGATCGGCGTATTAATTGCATTAGAGTTTTCAGGTGTAACCGTAACAGGCACCGATAAAGCGCCATTATTAACCGCGACTATATCCACCGGCGTAAATATTGGCGTTATTGGGTTCGGAGTTGGAGCGCCTGTTGAGCTGGCGACAACCGCATCAGGCAAATGCACAGCAGCCATGATCTACCCTGGTACTGGAATTGCTGGGATTGCTTCTGGCGTTATCGCTGTAGGTACTGCAACTGCTCCACTTGACACGGGAGTTGTAATAACTGGGGTCGCAACTGTCGCGGGTGATTCTGGGGTTGGAGCTGCCATAATAAATATAATCCTAAATTGATTTTCTATTATTTTAACTGGTTAGACCAGTATAGGCAAATTAACCGCCAGCGAAATTAATCGTAAATCCATCGCCGAGCGCTTGATTAAGTGTGTCAACTAATTGGCCGCCGCTGATCAAGCTATTTCTGTCAATGCCGCTGATGTTTATATTCTGATTGCCGCCACCGCCCGCACTACCCGCATCAGTTGTTCTAACTGCTGGCATTCCTGCGCTAAATGTACCAGCACCGCCACCTGAGCCGCCGAACTTCTGTTTTGCTATGCCTTGAACTTGCACCGCACTTGCTGCGCCCTGAGCTATTGCTAATGGGACGTTGAAAGGGTACGGAACACTTGCCATAGTTTTAGATACAGCCGCATACCCATCAACTATAGCTTGACCAATAGCTGCCGCCTTGCCTATCTCAAATAATTTACGGCTCTCAGTATTCATCAGTGACGATAATGCGCCAAAGGTTGATGATGCATAGCCTAGAGTCGTTTGCTTTTTAGCTTGCTCAAGTTTTGCCTTTGCGTCTGATGCATTCTTTTCAATTGCTGCCGTGGCATCTGCTTTACGTTGTTCAACTGCTAGTAGTGCATCCGCATTACCTTTAGCATCTTCTAATTCTAGTAAAAAATATGCTTTAGTTAATTCTCTTTCTGCGATCAGTTTACTTTCTATCTGTTCAAGCTCAGTGCCAAAACTAGACTCTAACTTTTCAAATTCACTTGTCGTTTTTGCTTCCTGCGCTTTTAGTTCCGCCTTTAATTGTGCGGTTTTCTGTAATTCTTCGCGCGTTCTTTCTTCGCCTGCGACCTGTTGAGCTTCTACTTTTTCCAGCTCTGTCAATGATGCCGCTATACTTTCAGGCAATGCACCCGATGACTTTAATCCTAACTCAAAAGCAAGTGCTAAACGTCTGGCAGCATCAGTGCCACCGTTAAGTTCAGCTTTAGCGAGTGCAACTTGCTGTGTCAATGATTTAGCTACAACGTCAGCTTCGGTTAGCGCCTTTGCCTCTTCTGGCTTTTTAAGTTGCCCAAACAAGTCCGAAAAAGCCATTCTAAGTGTGTTAAGCTCGTCCGTTCCTTCCCTTGCCGCTTTAAAGAATGGCAGGAATGATTTAGCAAACTCAATTAGCTTTTCACTACCGCCTCCGGTCTCGTCATTTAATCTCGATAATGTTGATTCTAATGCAGCGATATTTGATACTGAACTTTCTTTCTGCACCTTTTTAAGTGCAATTATCAGCCCACCAGCTTGACTAGTAGTGATCCCCATTCTTTCGGCTACTTGCTCAAATGCAATTCTAGTATTGACTAGCTGCACTGGGTTAAGCCCTAAGTCACCTGGTAGATTGTGGAAGTTTTGCAGCTTCTTATATAAGTCGTCAACGTTTCCGCCGATCCTGTTTAGTGTGTCAAGCTTTACAGCGCCCGCACCTAAATTGATCATTGAATCGTTAATGCCCTGAGCTGCAATTTTTATTTTCTTTTCTGCATCCTGAATTGATGATGCGATCTGTAGTCTAGCAAGTGGCGCACTGACCGCCGCTAATTTTTCTATGCTTTCAGATAGTTGATCAACTCCGGTCGACGATTTCTTTAGTGACATGCCCAGAGTTTCGGCTATACCCTCTAATTCTTGCAATGCGCTTTTAGACTTGAATAGTTCAGGCAATAAAATAACACCAATAGCCGCACCTATACCGACAATCGAGCCCAGCAAAGGCGCACCCATCACGATCCCTAAATCCGCTGCTTGTTGGCTGAATGCTATTAAAGGATTGACGCCGCCAGATACTTGACCTGTAAATTGTTGCAATTGAATTGACGCTTGACCAGCAGATCGGCCCATGCCGCCCATTGATTTTGCGCTTTTTGCTGTGTTTTTACTCTGTCTAGCAAGTTGGGTATTGGTCCTTGATAATGATGTATCTGTGTTTTTAAATGCCTGCTGTATCTTCTTTGCAGAATTAGTTATTTTCTGTTCAGCTTTAACTACACCAGCATCATCAACTGTTGCTTTTAGTTCAACAAATACGCCATCAATCTTGCCAGCCATTAAATAAATCCTTCGCCGTTCGAGCGTTCGTGTAGTTCATCCCAGAATTCAATGTTTATGCCATTGTGTGTTTCTGGTGGTGTGTTATATCTCATTATTTCGCCAAGCTCACGCGGTGACATACGCCAATATTCACTAGGTTGTACGCCCCAATTGCTAACAGCTAGGGCGTACAATATATGATACGGGTAATCGTCTAGCTTTTCGCCGCTTTTGGCCGAGGCTTTTTTACAATTGGATCTTCCTTACTACTGGGAAACATTGCAGACAGTGCGGTTTTAGCTGCATTGATCAAACCGATTGGATCAGTATTTATAAGCTCACCCCACACGTCCTCCGCATCAACTTCGACGCCAGCAGACTGTAATAGAAGGGCATAAAAAGAGGACAGTAAACTTGTTGGGGGGATCGCTGATTCATCAACTAATAGTTGAAGCTTCAACAGGTTTACCCCTTGCATCTCAATACGATTAATCAAATCCATCGTAAGTTTAATGTCGTAGGATTCGCCCTTGAATCCGATTGTTAATTCTCTTTTAATGCCTGCCATTTTTTAGGTTCCCGCTGTAAATGTTACTTGACCAGATGACGCCATAGACGCTTCAAATGTGTACTTTTCGTTATAATCGCCAGTATCACTAAATGATCCAAAACTAAAATCACCGGCAACAATTGAACCCTCTGGGTACGTCAATACACAAGCATAAATCTGGCTCGTGTTGTTAACTGTAGACATTAATAGATTAAGATTCTCGACAATACCAGAGAATGATAATTCCATCGATTTACTACCAGGTTCAGCCAATGCTGTTGCCCAACCGTCTGATTTATCACTAGACACGTCAATCATCTCGTTATTCATTGACAAGCCTTTAGTTGTGATGGCAATGTTGCCCACACCGCCAATTGTCAATGTTACTTTTCTCCCTGCGAATCCGACACCTGCGGTCATGGTAAAGCCCTCGTTTAGTTAGTTTGTAATATGATTCTAAATCGCTGTACACCGTGAAGGGTTATACCATCAGGGTCGCGCAATATAGTTGTAAATTCTTGATGTAATTCGACAAGGTTATAACCTGTCATTGTTAATTCTGCGTGATGTAGCGCATCGTAAATCGCTTTTTGTATATTGCCGATTACTAACATGTCTCGATTGTCTGACCAGCTATGTATGTTTAATGCACCGTCAAAACCCAAGTTCGCATCATTGTCTGCACCATCAATACCAATATCAAATAATACGACATAAGGGTAAGCTCCTAGCTTTTGTGGTACGTGAGTGAATACCGCTGGCGACAATGCGTATGTAGTTAACTGGCTGGTCAATGCTGCATCAGCTTTTAACTTTGCAATAATTGCAGTTGTGATCTGCACCAGTGAACTCATTGCGCGATCCTGTCAATTGCGATCTGCACTGTTTTTGCTATATTGTCAGACATTAAAAAACCCTTAGCATTTAACGCGGGGTTTAGCCACGGCCTCGAACTCATTTGAGATGTTCCGAACTCTAAGTATGTCGCATAGGGAAGGCTGCTTCCAACAGCGTAACGCATATCACCTGTTGGCTCTACTGCAATGCTTGCGACTAGTTTACCTGTATCAGTATTAGGCGCTTGGCCTGGTGCCGCTGCTACGTGAGAATATGAACCGCCGCCACCTTGTTTGGACCTTTGTACTGTTTGACCTGGTGATGATTCTTGTATTGATTTAATAGCATAATTACGCACTTCATTAGCAGTAACAAATACGCCATCATCAACAGCATTATTAAATGACGCGCCTAGCCTACGCATAGCGACTTTGAAATCCCTAACGCCTGTGACTTTAACGGTCATTGTGATACGCCCCGTTCAGCTTTTACAGTCATGTATAGGTCTTGTTCTTCAATGTTGTTTATGTGCCTGATTTGAAACTCAGTATACCTGTATACTAGTTGCATGGTCTCGTCAATGTTGGCACGATAACGAATTGTAAAATCACTGAATGCAACTGAGCCAAGTTGATCAGCGTGCATCAACTCCGAGCCTGTTGTATTTTTAATCTTTGCCCAAACGTCAGCAACTTTTATCCAGCTCTCAGAAAATCCACCTGTTGCGGTTGAAACCGTCACGAGTTTATTCAATTGAACTTTGCGATTTAGATCGCTGGATTTAATATTGCAGCACTTCATTATTGAGCCAGTATGTTATATATGTGTATAGTTTAACTGGTTAGACCAGTGTAAGCAATTATATAACCATCCCACCCATGACAGCATAAGGGCGTAACATTTGTGATGCGCCCGATCCGCTAATAGCTTGACCCATATCACAACCACTGTGATTATGAATGTATGCTGCAACCATAACAATGCTCTGAATGATTGGAGATGGCACGTTAGCAAATGTAGGGCCGTATCCAGCACTGTACACAATTTCAAGTGCTGCGTTATCAACCTCATTATATCCAATTTCATCAAATTGAATTTGCGCGGGTTTACCTGGTATCACTCTATAATCAGTTGCGAGAGTAACGACACCGTTTAATTTTACTGATTCGACTGATAATAAATTAGCATAAGGCAAATCAATTCTGAATTTATTACTATATGTTCTGCGGGATAAATGCGATCCGTACTCTGTGCCGACTGTCGGCCAATCCTCATAAGTTAAGGTGTATGTGCGTGGCAATAATTCCAGCCTTAGGAATGAGATAACTAATTGAGTCGCAACCAATAATGATGATTCAATTTTAGGATCGTCACTGTCTAATCTTGCCCAATCAATTAGCTCTTGTGCTGTTGCTGGTGATACGAGCGGATCAACCGTGACGATGCTGTGCATTATTTTTTACTCTTTCGTGTGCTTGATTTGGTTTCGACTGGTGCGATTATTTTAACTTCGCATACTATGCCCTTTTTTAACCGCTCAACGGTTTGGCTATTATCGGGCAAGCTTACAATAGCGCCAGATTTGCCAAGGGTCGATGTGATTAATACTTTATATTCTTTCATTGATATTACCGTTTGTTTTTATGTATTTTAACTGGTTAGACCACTTAGGGCAAATTAGTGTGTTAATGTAGCTATTCGATTAATTAAATAGGGTTGTAAGTATGATTGACTTGATGATTACAGTACACGCGGGGTTTTTGTTCGCCATAATTCTAGTTTTGATGGCTGTGTGCCTTGCAATTGGGGTGACAATAGGCAACGACTAAACAAAAAGGCCGCGATTAAGCGGCCTTTTATCTATACTTTCTAGCTACTAAGGAGTAACTTCAAAAGAACCCTTACAGAATGCTTTAGGTAATGGGATTGCTAGTGTATAACGTTCCTCACCCAAGATTGCAACACCGTTTTTGACGAAGTAATCAGCATGTGATTCGCTCACACGTACAGAGATATCTTCACGGTCATAAATCACAGCGCCCATAGACCAGTCACCAATCAAAAAGGTATTGGCCGGCATAGCGTTAGAAATTACGACAGGGATACGCCAAACTGTTTGGGTCGCTGTATCTGTAGGCATGGAAACCATAAGATAATGACCGTCTGTGGCTTTTGCAGTTTCTAGGATTTCCCAATCAGCAGGATTTAATAACAAACCTGTCATGTTGTAGTATTCAAACTCTTGACATTTAGTGACAGCTTTACGAATATGATCGATCATGGCGCTAGGCACATTAGCAGCAGTCGTACCCGCTGGTAACTTAGCGATGTCATTAATTGCGCCGTCTACTAATAGACCGTCTAACTCTTGGCCTGTACCGTCACCTTGTAGGATCTGCTGATCTGATTTCAGGTCTAAACCATAAACCAAACGAGAGTTGATTAAACCTTGCAGCATTGGAGCATCAGATAATACTTGACGTGAGGCTGGTATCCAATGTGCAATAGTTCTAATCGCTTTGGTCACTAGCTCGTAAGTAATGTTTGACTCTGCCTTACCGACAAATTCACCGCCACCAATACCAGCGACAGTACCTTGTGGAGCTGCATTGTTAGTAAATACATTTTCACGCATAAACTCTACAGCGTTTGAGCTGGTTGGGATGCTGGGGATCAAATCACGAATACGGATCGGACGGTTTGGGTTTTGATATACAGTTGGATCACGATCTGCACGAACCAAGGCACCTGCACTAGCAGTAAGGGCGGTTAAACTTTTCTTGTCCATATCAACAGGCTGAACACTACGAGAGCCGTTAGACTGAGCATCAAGATAAGACTTTGACTCAACAAATGTCTGACCTAATGACTTCAATTGCACGTTAGCAACGTCATACTTTTGCGCTTTAAGTTGCATGTTTTTAAGTTCAGAATCCATTTTCTCAAACAAGCTTTTCAGCTCTGCTTGATCGGCTGTCTGCTTAGTTAGTGCGCTTTTAGTTTCCGCGCTTGCTTCACCTAGGTTTTTTACTTCCGCACTTGCTTTTTCTTGTGATGCTAAGATGCTGGTTGTGTTTGCATTTAGCTTTTCAACTAATTCTTTAATATCCATCGTGTATATTTCCTAAAGTCTGTTTATGGCAATAGCGCCAAAATTATCGAGTGCTTTTGACAGCAGTTCTAGTTCTGACGGCTGATATTGCGGCTGAGTGTTTTTAGACGGCTCAGTGCCTAACAGTGTCTTAATATCAGTTAATATTTCTGATAATTCTTTTAAATCGTTACCATCAAATTTACCTAATTCAATGGCATCTTTCATATTCTTCACGCTGGTTATGATAGCGTTTTCATTCATTGGAAATGTAACGGGGCTGAATTCATACAGTTTTACTTCACGTATAATACGAACTCCCTCGTCTGACATTTCAGACTTACCAGCAGGAATAGTGAAGCCGATAGACATTTGATCAACCACTCGATCACGCATAAGCTCCAAAGCTTCATCACCTAATCGGGTTTTACTTACTCGGCCTTCAACAAATAATCCAACAGTATCTTCATACATTTTAATAGAGCGACCGATTGGCTCATTATGCTGATAGAGAACCTTTACACCATCTTGCCGGCCTTCGATTGTTTTCTTAAATGCACCAGGTACGATGATATCACCGCCTAAATCAACGTCAAACGTTGATGCGTAACCTGAGAATGTGCGCTGTGATAGGTCGCCGTTTTTAATGTCAAATTGTACGCTTTTACGTTCCACTTGATTTCCTCTAAAATTTATATTGATATTTTAACACTGGTTAGACCAGTTAAGCAAACAAGGTGTGTTAGCATGTTGTTTCGATTAATTAGGAGAACAAAAATGAATGAATTTAAAGAAGGTGATATTTTAAGAAGATTAGCCGACCCCGCCAATATGATTCCTGTAGGCACATTATGCGAAGTAGAATCTGTGGATTTTGGGCTTGTATTTATCACTGGCTTTCATGGCGGCTTTATTGCCAGTAACTTTGAGCTAGAATCCCCTAAATACCCAAACCCACCACACAAGCACGCCGATGTAATTATTGAGTGGGCCAAAGGTGCTGATATTTTGTTTGACATAGGTGGTTCTTGGATTAAAACGGATAATCCAAAATGGCAGGTAATCGCAAACTACAAGGTAGCACCCACCCTGTCAGAACTAGCAGACATCAAAACACAGGCTAAGATTGCCAAGCTTGAAGCTAAATTAGCGAAGTTACGGAGTGAGTTATGATAAATTCAAAAGTAGTGAACACAATTAACCCAAACCGCACTGAATTTCCTAAACTTATGATTAGCGCCAGCAATACAGTTGTTCTTTTCACTAACGAGACTTCTGGCGTGGTTGTTAGGCCGGGGCTCGTAGCTTATGGAATTGGGCATTCTAGCGAGTCGTGGTCTACTCATACATTCACAAACTTCAACGGTAAAGTGGAGCTGTCAAATGTCTAGCCCACAAACATACTCGCAAATACTAAACCCCCTAGAAGATGTGGTTCTTTGCGGCGCTAATGCGATCAATGTTTTTGCAGATGCGCTTAATGCGCCTAGATCAGATGAATTTTATTTTGACGATATTAAGTTTGTAAAACACAAGTGGTTACGGCCCGATCAGATTGTGACAGGGAATAAAGATATGATTGAGGCTATGAAAAGGGTTAAAGAGAATAACCAACCGCACAACGGCAATTAATAACCTCTTTAGCCTCGCCACTTGGATCGCCTGGCTGCATAAGCAAACTATTACCCACCAAAAAAGGCTGGTCAATCGCAACGGGTGCGCTTTGGCCGGCTATTAAATGTGTGTCCCTTGTCCTAGGACCTGCAGCAATCCACTGTTTTTTTAATGGCAACCTGGTACTTTTAGCGGCCATTTGTGTACTTGCATTGCTTGAACTATGCGACTCAGTACGCGCAATCATTCTCCCGCGCAGTTTTGACAATTGCCCGCCTTCCTCATTGATGCGCGACTGTATAAGCCTGCCTGTTTGGATCTCGCTTAATCCTTCAGCTACACTTTCATCAAGTGCTAACCTGATTATATTCAATGATTGCTTCTCAGTAGTGCCAGCAATTTGAGTGACGGCTAATGATGATTGTGTGCGTATCCATATTTGACGCGCAAGGTTAAATT
>Ga0209279_10001616_pt1 | contig 11595 bp, 9 predicted proteins | sample CoawatmetaG00DNA_3_FD_187508 | JGI IMG/M metagenome (GOLD analysis project Ga0209279, IMG submission 187508) | Marine microbial communities from the West Antarctic Peninsula - Coastal water metaG006-DNA (SPAdes) (version 2) | ecosystem: Environmental > Aquatic > Marine > Coastal ... | reverse complement strand
AAGGGCTGGAGACCCTTTTAACTTTCTAGCCAGGGGGCAATATACCCTTTTAACTTTCTAGCTGCTAGATTATTATGGCCCTCAGAGTTAAAAGGGTCCACTACCATGGTATGATAGCCAAAAGGGGCTATCATACCATGGTAGTGGAGCAAATTGGGATTTTAACTCGGCGAAGCCGAGTTGCGCGCGAAGCGCGCTCGCTCGCCACGAATATGCAATCAAACGAAGATAAAGACATGAGAAACGACAATGATATAAAACAACACCGTTACACAACATTACATTACTCCAAAGTCTTTCCAGTATTCCGAATCGCAATAATCTTTACCCGAATATTGAAATAATTTATCGAGAAATGATGCAAGCTGTCGGATTCTTTTTTGTCTGTCTCTGGCAGAGAGTACGAGAATAATAATGTCGTCACCATCGTCCTCCTGCTCGCCTCGTGCAATAAGCTCTTCGCTTTCGGAACTTGCTTCATTTAGATCATTCATTAAACAAATAGGTAAGAACTGACATCGACGCTGTACGCCTCCTTTCGTTGGTCCAGACTTGCCTCCCTGGCAATTGACTAATCCGCAGAATATTCTACACTTTCTAACACTCGTTCTTTTCCTCTTATCTTTTCCCCTGGGCGGAGAAGAAATAGTAGATCCGGGAGCACTTGGCTGCGGCGAAAGTAGAAATGAATGAATGTTCAAAGGGAAACCCGCAGCGAAAATTGGTCTTGATAATGGTTGGAAGTTTGCAGGATGTATTGGTGGGATCATTGATGGCATTTTGGCAGGTGGGGTTTGATTTATAGGTCCGAAAGTACACGTACCTGTTGTTTGCTCCAGTGTTGAGACAATACTATGTGCAGTATCATTGACATTGCCTGTTTCCTCCAAAGTGTGTGCTTCAGAGTTGTGCAGTGTATCCCCATCATCATTCTCAAAGGTATGTTCAAAGCTAGTTTCATCATTTTGCTCGTCATCGTACTGCTGCGTTGAGTTTTTCGTAATATTATTCAGTTCGTCCAAAGCTTCTATTTCACTTTTCATCTTTTTCTCTGCTGATTTGACGCGTCTTCCCATTGTAAACCGTTTCAGATATAGACGAATGTGGACAGGTAATTTTGGGAAAATCGCTTTTCCATCTACATGCTTCAATATGGATAAACTAATTTCATTCACAATTGCAGTTTCATTAGTTCCGTGCTTTTGCTGGGGAAAAGTTTGAGTTCTTCAATTGTGTGCCATGGCACTGGGGCAATTTTTAAGCCTGTGCTTTTGGACAGGAAATCAATATCTGGCGGCAACTTGAGATCATCGGGTAAATTCAACGAGTTGATCCTGCCCTTCAGTTCGTTCGAGGCCAACCCAACAAAACCGAAAGTCTCATTTGTCGTTGCAAAGTCTGACGAGTTAACCCAATTTGGGTACAACAAAATATTGTGTTTCTGCTCAACAATATTTTGAAGCGCATCTATGAGCCACGTATCATAAGTGGCTGTATTTGGATATCCCGATCGATGTTTTCTTGAGGCGCGGGCATTCACGCGATGGCGCCTTTCTGCTAGTAAACAATCACCAAACTCTATACCCATCGAATGCGATCCAAAAGTCTTTGTCAAGTTCTTGTGGGAATTCTCAACCATATTTGTATCGCGGCTACACGTGATAAGGGGGATTCCAAGTTTGTCATCGTATTTTATATCACCCGAGTCGGTCAATTCATATTTGTATAATGAGACGCCAGGAGGGTCCGAGTAATACCCCGCAAGGATTTCTTTCAGCACACCCTTGGCACATGTCCAAGTCCTTTTGTTAAATAATGGCTTTCCTGTTTCTGAATCTGTTTTGGGGCCAAACGTCTCGAATACTCCACGCACTCTCCAATAGAGACGAGAAGGAGGCAGGCATACTCTCCTGACTCTTCGTGCAAAATAACGTCGTCTAAAATAACGCCAGGTTTTAATCTCATTCTCCTCCATTTTGAGCTTAGTTTTTAATAGGCTCACAAGAGTATTCATATCTTCATCATCCCAGGCATAAAGGGCTTCACTGAGAGCGACAAAGAACCCTTTTTTATGTGAATGATGCATTGGAGTTACCATTCGGTGACAAGCATGAAACCCACTCCCTAGAATCGCTGAGAATTTATCTACAATGATTGTGTCAGGCGGGGCACTAAGGCAACTGCCATGTCGTGGTATCCATTCATCTCCAGGCATATTTATGTATTTCAATGCGTCTCTTAGGCATCGTTCTATCTCTGCAATCTGGACAGGATCCTGAATGGATGCATCTGGGTCTATTTCTCCTGTTGGGGCAGTATTTTCACCTGTCGTGACATCTGCAGGTGCGTCATCAATGATATTGTCATCACTGTCCTGAAGGATAAAACTGGTAGGAATTTGGGAGAGATTCGATTGTGCCTGTTGAGCATCCGTCACCATTTGCCGTGCTCTGCTCTGCTGTTGTTGTTTGCTGTCGAGAAGACGTTTTCGATTAGGAATATGAGTACGTAACATGCTGTAGGGTATTGGAATTGTGAACGGTCCATCTCCCAACTCCCCGAGTGTGATAAACTTTCTCGAACCTTTTGCTTTTAAGTTTTTCACTTTCACTGAAGGTGCGTATACTTTCCGAACCTCTACAATATACCAACCTGGCTTCACACCATTTGCAATGTTGCCATCTATGTTTATGTTACGTTGATTATCCCATTTTTGGTCAATTGCGATAACTCCTGTAGCCGCGCAGCATCCCAAATTGAAAACCCTCCCTGTGTATTGTGCAATATCAACTTCTAATCCTGCGCTGATTTTGGACAGTGATGGGGGTACAGTCAAGTCTGGCAGTTTGTCGATGTACTCGTAAAGTTCCAAGCTATTCTTTGCATCCTTTGCAGCATATTGCTTTTGCAATGGGGATAGAGGGAAACGATTCCAATTTGATATCTGCAGACCCTTATCTAATGATTGCCCCAAAATAGAATGAGACATTGCTTCCAAGCTTCTCCCATTTGTTGTTACTCCACGTGTAGCGACCATATTGCCGAGATTGAGGGCACATTTCTTCGTATCGATGGAAATTTTAAAATCGCGGCTAATCTTTCTCAAGTCACCACTAACTTGACACCCAGTAAACCGTACAGAGTTATGCTGAAGGAGACTGATGAGATTATCTGGCAATGTATTCAATCTGTAAACATGGTATATGAACACCTTTATCACACCATCCAATCGCATAGATAACTGAATAACAGCGAGCTTGTCTGGAGCACCACATGGCCTACCCCCAGCATTTGTGGGAACAAACCATTCTGCATCTAATCCCAACACATATGGTGTAGTTTCTGATTCGTTGTCATCTAATCTTTCAAGTAATGCACTGGCACTTAAATTGATGGCATCTTTTTTGTCAAGATACGTGCAGTGACTTGAAAACCAGCTTTCAAAACTATGATCGTCATTGTCGGTGCTAACTCCAGCACCACTTTCGTCTCTTTCATTGTCATCATTTCTTGGTGTTTCGGTGCTAACTCCAACACCACTTTCGTCTCTTGCATTATTGTTATTTGCTTCATTGAATTTTAAATCTATTTCATCCTGCATTGCACGGAGAGAAGGCAAATGCTCGAGTAAAAATGTTGCATCTCGCGACGGATTATCTGTATACGCGTATTTTGGACCATCGTGACCGTATTGTTGAAAAGTCTCCATCATTGATGCCAGTGGTGCCTCATATTGGTCGTGTGCATCAGTTGGCACAAAGAATTGAGAACGAATTTCATTACATTCATTCATTATCGTGACGAGACCATTCACGACTGGCTGTAAATTAATATTTCGTATTTTCTTTGCAGCTTTATATGACACATCCACAAACATCATGAGCAGACCTAGTTTCTTCACATCATTGTCCATGTGGTCGCGAATTGTCCGGTGAAATCTCTTGTACACACCTCGAAACCAATTAGCACTGGGAACATACCCGGCATATCTTGATTCATCATCAAAAGGAGAAAACAGTTCCTTTAACTTTTGATCGCATTGGATCTTTCCCACTCCCTCCCACTCATGCAGAATTGCAAGTCGCAAATGTTCTTTTGCATGAAGCTCTGCAATCATGCCTTGAAATGCATTTATTTTCATACCCGAGTCCATACTTGGACGCATTAAATCAATTAAGCTTTTGTCCATTCCAAGCTTTCGTGTGAGGAATGCGGGGAAGTGGAGCGCTATACAACGTGGTAGTCTCTCCATCGACTTTGGGTTATATCCATGAAATGTTGATTGCCGACCAGGCGTATCTTTACAATCATGGCAAATATAGCGGCGTGAAAGAATGAAATAATTTGAATTCATCCCGATAATTCTTCTAGCGAAGGTCTTTTTCTCATATCCATGCACACCAATTGACAAAGAGGATTTGCAACAAGGACACGGCGGCTTTTCATTAAACTGTATATCAGGAAGCCACACAATAACATCTCGATAATATCCTTGGATGCAATGAGGTATACCCAATCTGCCGCAAATGTATGACGACGCTTCTTTCCGAATCCCAAACTCATTTTGCTTTAAATAATCTATGAGCCAACGTTCAACGTCATTTTTGTCCTTCTTCGTATTTAATTCCTCTTTGATTTGCGTCTGTATGTGCTGCAAATAATCTCCCATAATAGTTCTATCCTCATCTGCTGATATTCTGTCATCACCACCACCGTCTCCTTGACCATCGCAATACTCAAACTCATCGCTATCATCCTCTGGATTTTGGTCGTCTCCATTGCCATCAAAATCATTGTTGCATTCAGTTGCTTCAAAACTTGCATCCCTCTCTCTAATAGTAGGCCACGGAATAAAGTTGATCACTGCCGTAGCGATATTTGCTGATGTTCGATTCACAAACGAGCCTAAACTTCTCGCCATAGATGCTACCCCGGCTTTTTTTTTACGGTTGTCACGATGAATTTCATCGTTTGTTCTCCTAACCCTTTTCTGCTGCTGTCTTTGAGTGTCATCACTGACAATTCCTCCAAAGATAGTTGCTTGGCGTTTTGGTGGAGGATTATTATTATTTGAAGTCATAATTTTAGAAGAAGTGATGAGCAGGAGGAGAGAAGTACCGGGTGGCTAGCTAGCTACCAGCATGTTATTTTTTGTGTTGTGTGACGGCCTGATGCCAATTCAAAAAATAAGCGAGACTTTCTGCTATTTTAGGCGCAAGGGCTGGAGACCCTTTTAACTTTCTAGCCAGGGGGCAATATACCCTTTTAACTTTCTAGCTGCTAGATTATTATGGCCCTCAGAGTTAAAAGGGTCCACTACCATGGTATGATAGCCAAAAGGGGTCTCAAAATATGCCCCCATAAGATATAGTATTTAAAGCGGTCTGCTGTCTGACGCACGATCTTATTCTGCTTGGACGACGTCAGAATTCTGCTTTGAGAACGCCAGTAAGAAGGTGCAATGACAATTTGTCTAAAACCTGGTTAGACGCGGACGATGTTAGTAGACGTTGAGTCCGGGAGGACGTGACGACATACTAAAATGCGACATAGGCAATTAAAAAGCAATACTCTGACCACGTATTTAGTATCACTGTTTTTAAAGGCCATTGGACAAAACTGACACTTGGAGGAGGACTTCAGAATTCTGCTTTGAGAACGCCTGTAAGAAGGAACGCCTGTAAGGAGTCTTTTTCGTAATAGACGAGCCTAAGGCTCTAGTCTCATCTCTGTTCGTCGAGGAGGCGGTTCAACGGGGGGCATTTTGTGGATTGTGGGTTGCTAGTCGCTACCGTACGCTATTATGGGTGTACTGTATCTACTGTAGGTGCACCTCCCAATACTTACTGTATGGTGATGTACCTGGTACGTGACAACACTAATACAAGTATCGATTCAACAAGTACTGATTCAATGATAACCAAACCTTGGGCACCTTACTCCTCACCCCAATTACGTGTAGTCAAAGTTTGGAACTTGGCAGCATGATTGTTGGGTGCCTTTCTTCTGAAGTAGCCAGCAGTTAACTCTCTAGCTTTCTCTACGTATTGCAACAAGCAGAGCATCGACTTCATAGCAAGAGATAAAAATGTCTTGAGTGCTAAGCCTGGCAACTGATTTATCTTAGGATTAGATTGTTGTGCGTGGCTGATTTTGACATTGAACCACTGCTGGCTGGGCATTGATAATACTTATTTCCGTAAGTTCTTTTGACCACAGGTGGCTGCTCCTCCGATTTTCTGACACTGATTGAATCTCCCAATTCTACTATCTGAACAGGAGCTTTTTGTCATCGCTATTCTTTCGTATGTAGGAGATTTAGTTGCAGGGCTTGGACGACTGTAATACTCGAAAGGCATACAGAGTTTGTAATGACTGTTTTGGGGTTGACTCACTCGAGGATAGTACAAATATCTATAGCAGCAAAGCCGCTGAATCTTTATAGCCCTAAGGCCATAGTTGTTATTCAGGAAGAATTGAAAGAAGTTCAACGCTACGACGCGTAGAGATGCGCATGCTGTTATGGCTTTGTTCTTACTGACCCCATCATTTGAATGTATCACCTGTCAATGGAAATTGGATACGTCTACATTATCAAAATCGACGACTGCTGTGATGTTCCCGACTTTTTATTGATGATGTCTCAATTGTTGAAAGGTCATGCAACGATTAGTCACGATGATAGTCATTCATTTCGATTGGTGCTGCTGCTGATGGCGGGACTTCGGTACCGGTACAGTAGCTCCGCCCATGTTAAATAAAAAATATATTTGTCGACGCGGACGATGTTAGTAGACTTCACTCACCTGGTACAGGTTCTACATATAATATGTACAGAACTGCCATTCTGTAATGCTTTGGCAGTGTTCATAAAAAGATAACTCGTGCCTTCCAATTCAGGGAAAGGCACTCGCCCCAGTATCCTGTCGACCAAGAGAACTATTTCTGCGCACCATTCCATCCACCAGCCAAGACAGTCCAAATTTGAATTTGAATTTATTTGTGGTTTGCAGTAGTGTGTCCAGGTTTGTCAATCATTCTGACGTGATACTAGAATTCGAAATTAATTTCAACCCCCCAGCCAGGTGTGAAAATCTTGGACCGATATTACAGAATGCCTTGAATATTCTTTGAGTGAGATTGAACAAAGCTCCTCGAACATCAACTTCTTTGGTGGCAGTGTCATCAAGATAACGATCAAAACAGCATTTCCGCCTCGGGCACAACAACAAGAAAATGCATTCGAATCAATGATGGCAAGTGCATCAAAGATAGGCTACCTTCCTTTCCAGTCTTTTGCAGCATTTCCATTTCTGAGTGTTAAAGGAGATGGTAGCAATAGCGAAAGTGACGACGAGGATGATGCTCTGTCTGGAGAGCATACATAACAACAATATCCAGGAACAGACGCAGGCCCAAGCAACAAAAGAAGCCCAGCAGAAGAAGGCCCCCGCACCAGAGAAGAAGAATGATAAGTTTGTAATCTATTACATAATTACGATCAATTTCGTCAAATGACATAAGACTTTGCTCCTGCTAATACAGTTGAATGTTGACGCATAAAGAGATTCATTACACATTCCTCCCCTTCTTGCCACGCAATTCCTTACTTCCCGTTGCCTCTCCTGTCATAGAATAAGTTGCAATAATATCCACAGCTTTGATCATCGCTTCTTTTCTAGTCTCCCGAGCCTCCTCATAAGCACTGGTATCTTGAATGGCCTAGATTCTAGTGACAACCTTGACCTGTATCCTCTCGTTTCGGCAGTCATTCTAGACTCCTCGGTCTCCTTGAAAGTCACTGCAACATGCGTGTGCTTTGTACAAGGAGCATTTCCTAGTAACAATTCTCTGATGGCGCCATAGATGCTGGGCAACGAAGTGAGCGATAAACTTGTCCTCCACGCTATACAGGACAGAACCTTTACCCACATGGGAAGCGGGTCAGTTTTTATCTCAACCAAACTATTAATCATCATTTTGAAAGACATCTTCAACAAGATTTTGACTTGCATTCAGAAAGTGCACGCATGCTTGAATTGTTACAAGCAGCGCATATCCTTCTTTACCTTGTAGTAATTGCTGGTCAGTAGCAAATTCTTCAAGAAATGAACATTCTGCATTCAACTTCGGCACATGGGCAAGAGCGAGATGCTGGCATACTAACGTTAAAAGAAAATCCGCTCCCATACTTGCTTCGGCTCCAAGCCTGGATACATGCTCAAGTAGCTCAACACAGCATTTCAGTTTTTGCTGAACAGAATGGTGTTGTGGCATCATCTTTATCGAACGCAGTGCTTCATCTGAAATACGCGCGTGGACGTTGCTGATGCCAGCTGCTTCTGCTTCTATTCTTAATCGAGAAAATTGGCCATCAAGAGCTCGGTCCTTTTCATACACTGCTGGGTCGTTATTGATCTCCTCCATGACATGATTGTATAATTCGCCAAATACTATAGTTTCAACAGCCAATGCAGACATTTCTGTAATGCGGGGCGAAGAGCTGAATCCAAGTCTGACCTCTAGTAGAGTTCCTGTGATGTGCTTGATAATACCGTGCACATCTTGCCGTATTGCTCTTTTACAATCATCACCTTCGTCGTCACGTGATGAGGAGGACTTCTCCCCACTGCTGTGTTCTTCCTTTCTTTTGTCAGCCCTTTCTTTTGCTTCCCTGATCAATTCCCGGTAGACATACCCCGGCAAACTGTCTTTGTCATCCAAACTACTGGCAACTAAAAGAAAAACTTTATCCTTGGTACACGTACTGATCTCATCCTCTTCGCTATACGCAATATCTTTAGCGCGCCGGTTACGTTCATCTCTGCTCATTTTCTTTCCTCCAAATAGCGAAAATCCATTCATAATATTATCCCTCGGCGCCAATCTTCGCGCTTGGATCGTAATATCTTCCCAAACAGGGTCCACTGCAACATTCGTTCGGTCTGACAAGAACAACCTTTTCAGAACCTTCCCCTCCAATCGTCACCATTCTCCTATTTTCACCACCACCTTGACCTGTCACCCCCTTCAAACTCTTGACTGTCAAGACCGTACCCGTCACCCCCACAAAGACTCCCACACCAATCGTATTCATCACTGCCACACCGACACCGACACCGACGAAGTTACCAATTTGACTATTGATCCCCCCCGCAATCGATATGACACCCAATTTTTTACGCGTTTGATGGGTCTTTTTGACCATGTCCACTGTGTTACGGATGACAGATTGTGTGGTTTGGGTGCGTGTGCGTGTAGGTGAGGGTGGATTAGATTTGGCTTCTTGGAGTACCACCGCCATGTCTTGTTTCTCATCTGACGAAGAGCAACTCTCAGCTGTAGTTTCAGTTGCAGTTTCAGTTTCAGTTTCATGATCATGATCATGTGCATGTGCGCCAGATTGTATCGTTCGGGAAACGCTCTGCATGACAGCCTTGGAATTTTCCATGACATCCATTTCATCGGAATGATCGGTGTTTGATATGTTGCCAAAATGTATAACATTCTTGGTTGCATTGGAATCTGTTGGTGTCGTACTAGGAGAAGGTAATGCTTGTCCTTGTCCTTGTCCTTGTCCTTGCACTTGCCCTTGTTCTCCATTTGTTTGAGTTTGTTCTCGATTGGCAAATAAATGTTTCTGTAGAACCCGACTTAGGTTTGCAAAGGACGACTTCCAATCTTGTTCTTCCGTTTCCGTTTAATTTGTATTTGTATTATGAATAGGAATAGATGCCCCATCGTCATCGGCATCGTCTTCTTTCCCCGAAACAGCCACATCCACATTCACATTCACATCCACACCCACGAGCCCAGGCCTAGATTCTGAATGACTTTTAATTCCCTTCAAAAAAACAAATGAAGTTCTACTATCCTACTTCTGATCCAAGTGCTGCAACGTATACAACTCGGAAGGATGATGATGAGGCAGTTGTGATTTTTTCTTTGTTTCTGTTTTATTTGTCTTGCCTTGGGTGTTCTTATTTTTACTCGAAGTGTTCTTTCAGCATTATATCTCTCAAAAAGCGCTACTTGTACCGCCTCTTGGACTTTTATGCATGACGTCGTCCGCATGGTATGCAAGGGTAAGCGGAACAAATGTCATGGCATGGCTAATGAGAGCATTCGTGATATCATGATCTATATATTCGGCATTCCAATTCCTGAACCTGAAATAGTCACTGATTGTCATTGATTTCAAAGTGGAACTTTTGCTCGTACCAGTATTGATATTGCCATGCTCGTCGTATTCATAACATGAAGGAATGGGAGGCACTTGGAGAGCACGCGGCCGCCGGGCTAGAGGAGCATTCTTTTTGGCAAATTCATTGATTATTTTGGCATCAATAGCAAGCGTACTGGTGCGTGTGCTTGTACGTGTAGTGTAGTGTTCCTCGTACGACATGATGTGGTATTACTTGTTGTATGTGTTCTTGAATGACATGTGTTTCTGTGGAAGAGCCTACACGTACGTGGTGTACAAAGCATTGAATTTCCCCTCCTCAATGTTTAGCGAGTTTTCAGGAATTTAGAATGCCTCTCCACTCCACTCCTACTTGAATACCATATAATACAGTATGATACATGATACGGTGTAACAATAGAGTTGATGTTGCGCTGTTATGTTGGATGGTTGCTCCTTGTGAGTTTGTTTTCCGTCGTTTTTGTGTGTTTTTGCTCTTTTCTTCCCCTTCTATCATCAATCACTATTTTGATATTACTGTCAATTACCAAAACCTTGCCATCGAATGAATCTAGTGAACAGTACAGCTCAGTACGTGGTGTAAGATATTTTGAATTTGGTAATTCTTGTACGTGTGGGTAGCACTCAATACAAAAGACTTCCAATTTCAAGCTGGTGCAATAACGTAGTATGATGGATGGAATGTATGTCATCAGTACGCGTAGTTAGTGTGAAAGCTGAAAGCTGGCTCCTTTCCGATACTGTACGTATGATAGTACCCCGGTACTATCATACGTACGGCGGTTTGTTGGATTCGATTGATTGATTGATTCATTCTTTGCGTTTATTTGTTCTCATCCATGTTTGATTTTTGCGCCAAAGCAGAGGACATTGGGTTGTTTTTTGCGCCAACCAATGATCCGAAATTTCACCAAAATTTGAGGTTTCCAAGATCTTCTCTGCGATGCGGGCGGGCGGTGTGTTCAGTAGTAGTTTGCACACCACGTAGACTACTAGCGTACCGCGGTAGGTAGGTATGATAGTAGCGTAGACACCGCACTTTGACTATCATCTCATTAATCACCGCATTGCATCCCCCCAATCTTTTCCGTAACTAACTACACTAACTATTCACCATGGCTGATAACAACGAACACGAAGAACTCATTGACTACGACGAGGAGGAGGTACGTGCGATACTAATTGATTAATTTGGAATGGGACGAATGAATCGAACGCCGCAGTGTGTTTTATTTACAGCGGACGGTGGATTCAAGGTAGCGCTCTACCGGCACTACGCCACACATCACATCACATCAACTCACATCAACTGATCTATACTCACCATTGATTTCTCTCCTTTCTTCAGGTCGACGAAAACGTCACAGCAGAGAAACCCCAGGCTGCCGATG
>Ga0209279_10001610_pt1 | contig 11608 bp, 18 predicted proteins | sample CoawatmetaG00DNA_3_FD_187508 | JGI IMG/M metagenome (GOLD analysis project Ga0209279, IMG submission 187508) | Marine microbial communities from the West Antarctic Peninsula - Coastal water metaG006-DNA (SPAdes) (version 2) | ecosystem: Environmental > Aquatic > Marine > Coastal ... | reverse complement strand
TTATAAATATGTCCGCTCAAGTTAATAAAGTATTAGCGTCTTTGAAACCAGTTTGTAATATTGTTAAATCAAATAGTAATGTGTTAAGTATTGTAATGTTTTGTATATTAGCTATCGCTTTTTTCCCTATCGAATTATTAGTACGAAGTAATTTTAAAAATAATATGATGGGTAAATTAAAAAATATCCTATTATTAAATCCTATTAGCCGAATATTTATATTCCTATTGTTTATATGTTTATACATGAATGGTGATCTTAAAAATATGATCTTATTATTGTATTTGATTACAGCACTTAATTCTACCTATTAAATCATCATTTAAAAATCATCATCTAATTCAAATACATTGTCCTCAGCGTTAGAATTAGGATTAGCATTATTAGAATACTCACCAACTCGTTTTTCAAAGAAATTAGTTTTACCCTGAATAGAAATCATTTCCATCCAATCGAATGGATTCACACTATTATATTTTTTTTCTAAACCAAACATCAATAATAATCTATCAGCAACATATTCGATGTACTGTTTCATTAAATCATTATTCATCCCGATGAGTTTACATGGTAATGATTCAGTAATAAATTCTTTTTCTATAGAAACTGCTTCAAGAACAATTTCATAAATTTCTTCATCAGAGCATTTATTTCGTAAAGTATGATGAATCAATACAGCGAATTCTGTATGTAAACCTTCATCTCTACTAATTAATTCATTACTATGACATAAACCAGGCATTAAACCTCTTTTCTTTAACCAAAATATAGAACAGAAAGCACCAGAGAAGAAAATCCCTTCAACACATGCGAATGCAATAACGCGTTTATTAAAATCAGATTTCTTATCACTTATCCATTTTAATGCCCAATCGGCTTTCTTTTTAACACTTGGGATAGTTTCAATAGCGTTTAACAATTTATGTTTAAGAGGTAAATCTTTAATATAGGTGTCAATAAGTAATGAATAAGTTTCAGAGTGAATATTTTCTATAGCTATTTGGAAACCGTAAAAGAATTTTGCTTCTAGGATTTTCACTTCATTACAAAATCTTTCAACAAGATTTTCATTAACAATCCCATCAGAAGCGGCAAAGAATGCTAAAATATTATTAATAAAATATCTTTCTGAATCATTTAGTTTATCATTATAATCATTAAGATCTTTAGAAAGATCTAATTCTTCTGCGGTCCAAAAATTAGCTTGTGCCATTTTATACATACGCCAATACTCATCATGTTTTATAGGGAAAATAACAAATCTTTTTTCTTCTTCAGAAAGTAACATTTCATCATTATTAAGTTTATCCATATCAATAATATTAGTGATATTTTTTTAAATACAAATTAAAAATATAGATGAATAATTAATTAAATCAAATTTAGATTTAAAAAACAATTATGTAGTTAATAATATGAAGGTATTTATATTTGATTTAGATGATACAATAATATATCATCCATTCGGTCAAGTAAATTATAACAATATAATTTATGATCATAATTTATATAACTTATTGAGTGAATTGAGATATCCAAAAATAATCTATACAAATGGAACACATGGACACGCGGAGGAAGTCCTAAAAAATATGAAATTAACAAATTTATTTACAGCAGTGTATGCGAGAGACACAATGCCGGCGATGAAACCTCATATGAAATCATATTCTTTTGTAGAGAAAGACATAAGGAAAAATATAGATGAGAAAAATAAATATTATTTCTTTGAAGATAGATTAGAAAATTTAGAAGTAGCGAGAAGTAGAGGATGGATAACAATATGGATAACTACAAATTTTATGAATAAACCGATTTATGTTGATTATGCTTTTCCTAATATACATACAGCTGTGATGTTTTTTAATTGATCAGACCTAAACACATCTAAGTGTTTTATCGCATGTTAGACCTTCACAACATGACCCTACTGGTTCGCCACCCGCAATACATATATCGCCCTTAGGTAGACAAGTTGGTCCTGGCTTAGGTTTTGGCCACCATGAAGCACATGTAGGTTTAATATTCATCATACCAGCGGGGCACGGTCCGACGCCGCCGCCACCGCCTTTACTTTTTGGATCATCTAAGTACCAATAACCTGAATTACCGTCCCATGCGATATTTGTTTTACTCGTATTTGGCCCGCCGCGTCCTGCGCCTGTCAAAGCCCTAATCTTCATGGGGTTTGGCTTGCCGCCCCGTACCGTACACATTGCTGAAGGAGCTTTCATACATATAGTAGTATCCGTATCCGTATCCGTATTTGTTTTACTCATATCACTAATTATACTAAATAATTGTTGTATAATATCGGAGTCGGAGTCGGAGTCGGAGTCCGTTACTGGTTCAGTAGCGACATTTGGTTCAGTAGCGACATTTGGTTCAGTAGCGACATTTGGTTCAGTAGCGACATTTGGTTCAACACCTTCAACAACATTACATCCACATGAACTCTTAATTAAATAAAACATCAATATCCCAACAATAAAACAAATAAATAAACATATATAATAATTCATTATATATTACCATATTTGTTTTTTAATTTATTTAGGACAACATCCATTTATTGGATCACCTTTTGAAAGAGGACACTTAATTTGACCAGGACACATTTCATTTATTTTACATGGGCTACCATCCTTGATACCACAAACGGGTGGTTGACCTGGTTTCGGTGGATCACACTTATCATTTATATCAATAAAGTGTTGAGCACATATTTTTTTTAATGAGTTAATAGTTGTAGGGAATATTGTGGGATTGAATTTATTATTAACACACCTCCAAGAGTCATCATCAGACATTAATTTATATATATCTGAAGTTATGATAGGTGAATTAGTTAATTGTTTCCATATAGGAACATCTAAATCAGATTTATATTTTTTGAAATCGGGTGAAATAGGATATCCTAAAATTTTCTTATAAACTTCATTCATATTATTAAAACACTCATCATTATTTTTACCATTTAAATCATTATTTTTACCATTTAAATCATCTAATCTAATAGTACCAATATAATAAGCTATAATAGGAGTTTTATTATTAGGTTCATCATTAATATTTTTAGATAACACTACTTTTCTTTCTAGTTTCACACAATTTTCATTTTGATCATTTATATTTGAATAACATTCGGAATTTGTATCTTTACATTTAGATCCATTAACATAATTTGGACATTCCCCATATATACTTAACCAATTACCATCTTTACCTAACCCACTTTGTATTCCAGCCCCAATATATTTTTTATTTTCAATATCGGTTTTAGAAGAATCAGTTAAGGGGATATTACTTGGAGGACCTACTGCTCCATCTTGCATCGATTCAAATCCACCTAACTCACCCTGATATTTAATTAACCATTTATCAATATAAGCAATACCATATTTTCTACCATTAACCCATGGTGCTTTATTCCCACCAAGTCCAACATAAGGTTTGCTATCAGGTATAAATTCTGTCTTTAAAAATGATATCTGTCCTTTTAAATCAGCGAAGTTCACATTATTAAGAACATAACCAGGTATATCAGTTATACCAGGATATCCCTTTTTATTTTCATCACTTTCTCTAGAAAAATAACCGTAAAAAGAATTATAGGCTGGTGTTGGCGTAGGTGTTGGCGTAGGTGTTGGTGTAGGTGTAGGTGTTGGCGATGTAGAACATGGGCAAGTATCCTTTCCACAATCGGGACAAGGCGAACCGTCTGGACATTTTTCACCAGCGTTAGGTTTACACACATTGGTGTAGATCCTTCAACAACTTTACACCCACAATAACTTCTAATCAACATATAAAGTAAAAAACCTATAAAAAAACATATAATCACACATATAAAAGGGTTCATATATATATATATATATAAAATTAATTAGATGAAGCAAGTAATGTCCTTATTTTATCATCTTGTTCTTTAATGATTTTTTTTTGTTGGACAATAATTTTTCTTAATTCTCTGTATTTATTATCATTAGTAATATTAACAGGAACGACTTCTTTAATTTTAGCTTGTTTATGATTTAATAAATCATTAATATTATCACAATTAACATCATACATATTCAGTTCGTTATTACTGCTCATATTATATATATATAATAATATATTTTATATTTAAGATATAAATGAATATTTCATACAATAGAACTTTTATAGCATCATCAAGGTTATTTTCAGGATTTAAAGTTGTAATAGATATACAATATATAGATACATTAGAAGATATTGTTAAAATATTTGTAAATGAATTAAGAAAAGTATTAGCAATAAATAATTTGGAAGCTTTATTAGAAGAATGTGTAGAAGGTAAATTTCATATACATTCACATACATTACCTACGATATTAACATCAAATAAAGATGAAATATTTTATGTATGTAATCATTGTTAATATATTTAAAAAAAAGAAATGTATAATAGTATATTCAATATGCAAATTTTCGTTAAAACTCTTACTGGTAAAACAATTACACTAGAAGTTGAAGCAGCGGACACGATTGAGAATGTGAAAGCGAAAATCCAGGACAAAGAAGGTATTCCTCCTGATCAACAAAGACTTATTTTCGCTGGTAAGCAACTAGAAGATGGTAGGACTCTGGCGGATTATAATATTCAGAAAGAATCAACTTTACATTTAGTCCTTAGATTATAAATTAATAAAATCATCATATAATTTATAAATATCAGGTCGTTTTTTATGATCTAAATCGATACTTTTTCTTATAAGTTTTTCTAATTTAGGATTCTCTTTTTTAATCATTCTAAGTGATTTAAGAAGTTCATTACGACAAGAATTAAAATTATCAGCACCCTTCCATATTTTACCAACATATATTTCAGTCATAACTACACCAATCGAATATATGTCTGATTTATGATTTAATAATCCGTCTATTTGTTCAGGAGCATAATATCCGTCCGTTCCAACTATACGATCAATATCAATATAGGTATTACCATAGTGACAACTACCATAATCAATAACTTTAATAAATTTTTCATCACCTTTTTTATGAACAACTAAATTAGGAGTTTTAAGGTCACCATGAATTATCCTATCATTATACATTGATTTAATAGATTTAAGAACAGATATGATAATACTTTTCTTAAGTTCATATGTCATAATATAATTAGTGGCCCATCCTTGGTAGTCATATACGAAGGGTTTTATAATCCTATAATCGTTTACAGTTTCGTAATATTTATCATTATCAATAAAGTCCCATAAACAAGTTGAATTAATGTACTCCATTATAAGATATATGTTTTCTTTACTAATAGAGTATCCAATAACTTTTAACATTCTTTCAGACCTTACTTTTGTTCCAATTTGTAATTCATTTAATAAATCATTATTAACATTATCACCTTCAAATATATATTCTTTGATAGCAACGATATTGTTATTATATACACCTTTGTAGACAATAAGATTACCTTTATCTATTTCTTCTCCAAAAGATATTTCTTCATATGGGATATGGTTATATTTAGTAAGTGTATCCATTTGAATAAAAAAAAAAAGTTTATAAAGTCAAATTTAAATGTATATTAAAATAGTATTAGAGATACTTAAAACTCTTTGCAGATGATTTCTCTGAACTGTTCTACGCGATGTTCTTTCCTATTGTATCCTTCTCCTTCGATAATACCTACAAGAACATATCCGGCGAAGAGATCGTAGACAGGATTGTAGCAGTCAACCAGACAATCCGAATGTTTTTTGAACAATTCCCAAGAAGGCTTGAGGATTTCTGGGATGTTGTAGATATCGAAGTCTGAGTAGAAGACACTATCACCATTCTGTACGAAAAGAGACGAATTTCCATGGATCCAAGCAAGGATATCGTTCATCTGGTCAAGACACTGGACTGACTTAGGATTGATTTCATTACCCTTATCCTTGAATGATCCATTCTCCTGGAGTTCTTTGAAGTAGTTGAGAGAAGCATAGCGTGGTTTTGGGAAACGATCCACATCCAGAAGATACGCTGGAGCACCTAGGTTCTTTCCCATAGTCATGACAGACTTATAGTTGACACCTCGTCCAAGACTAGGATTGATAAGACCTTCTGCGAACATATTTGCCGAATGTTCTGGATCCATACGACCGAACGCTAGGAGGAATGCAGTGAACACGATGTTTGACTTGAAAGGTTCTTCAAACTTGGACATGAGTTCTTGGTCGAATCTCATAGAGGACATGTGCTGCGAACTCATATCCACGAGTTTTCCTTCGGTGTTAAAGCGATCCAAGATTTCTTGAGAACCAGCTTTGTTGAATGAATCTCTGGAACCGTGTGGGGTATCATAGTCCCCAGCAAAGACATATGAGTTGTGAACGGTGAGATTATGGCCATCGTATCCTCCCATCGGTGCGATTTGGAGAGCAAAATCACACTCAACCGGATTCTCTCTGTACTCTGAAATGGTAACGTATGTGATGGATGTGAGAGGGTTCTTGTGAGATAGGACGTTGGTGTCGAATTCACGGACCCAGTAGACGAGGGCTTCAGACGCTGTCAGACCATCCGATCCCATGAATACAATTGTAAGGTTGAGTGGGTGATTTTTGAGAGAAGAGAAGTATTTGATGAGGAGTTCGTCATCAGTGTCCTTGACACCGACATCAGCGAAAACGTGAACGGAAATCGGTGCAACTGAAGAAGACATGTCTTTGTCTCAAGTATTTGTTCTTTCAAGTCTTTTGTTCTTTGTCTTTAAGATGTCCGGTATTTGTGAGTGTTACTTATCATAAATAAGTATATCAAATTTAATCAACATTGACAGTAGGTTCTTCATCATCCACTTCTTCAATTGCATCAACATTTGTTCCTAAATCCATCCCACCATTCCTAAGTTTTTCAGTAAGGTCAGTTATTTTACTCATCATGTCATCATCATCATCTGAATCTTCATCTGAGTCACTGCCTACAAGGTGATATAATACTCTACACTTATTAGCATCATCCTTTGGCGAATACATATAAGTAAGATCAACTAACATATCTTTAAGAAGGTCTCTATCAAAAGTGAAAAGAAATTGGTCTTCAACCATAGCCATATATGTATCAATCATACTATCAATATCTGTAATTTTGATACATTTACAACATATATATTTAGAAACCACGGTATGAAAGTTCTCAATCGAAACAGTTTTAATATCCATTTATAAACAATTATATTTAAAATTTATAATATTTAAACTAATAACATTTTTTAGAAACATTGAATGGTGGTTTTATTCGACGATTCTTATATACACTATTCATACATATACCATACCTACCTATATTTTTAGATTTTTTCAAAGTTTTAATACATCTACAATATTTTTTGAATAATTCATTATTTAATTGTTTTGATTCTTTTTTTGATAGTTTTTTGGATTTAGATTTCTTAATCAATTTCAAATATTTAGATTTTGTCATTATTTTTGTCTTTATATTTTTCTTTTTATTTTTAACCATTATAATATATTATATATATATATCTGTTAATGAATAAAATAATTTTAATATTATTATTTAATATATTAATTTATCATTTATATAATAAAAATAAATATTTGTTAATACCCATATTAGTATTCATGATATATTACATTTATAATATGTCAAAAACCGTAGAGGGTAATTTTGATTCAGAAAAATATAAATATGAATTTGCTAAATCATTAAATTCTAATGTAAAAAAAAATAGAAAAAAAGATTATATTTATGATTCAATTATCGATAAATTAAATAAATTCTTGAAGGACTATATACATTATGAAAAAATACCAGATAATCAACCTTGTATGGGTATATTTGATTCATGGAGTAAATGTAATGTTGATTGTGGGACTGGTGAACAAACGAGGACATTTACTAAACTACAGTATTCTGGTAAGGACGGTATAAAATGTATTTTTGAAGATGGTGAAATAGATTCAAAAACATGCTTCGAGGGAAAATGTCATCATGGTGATATTTGTACAGAAGATAAAGACTGTGTTACTTCTTATTGTAGTCCCTATTCTAATAAGTGTAGTAATATTAATGAATGTTCTGTATATGAACTATTTAATTGTGATTTTGATGAATGTAATGATTTAGGTATTAACTATCATAATGATAAGGATGGTAACTGTATAGATTATATTGAAAGAGAAAAAACAATAGATATTAGAAAAGGTTATAATGTTGAAGTAAATGGTAAAAAAAAAAAAATGATTATGGGACAATTAGGTATTAAATTAATATCAGGGATAAATGTGGAAGGATCTTACCCTTATGATTCAATTAAATACGTTGTAAATGAAACAGGAGGACTTATAATGGTTTATAAAGATAAAGAGAAAACAACTAAATTGAAAGAAATAAATTTATTAGAAAAAATAGACGAAATTAAAAATATTATTGATGAAAATAAAACTACATAATTATTTCTTACATTTTCTTAGAATATGTGTTGTTTTAATAGCTCGATTATTAAGGATATTATCCATACAAATGTTTGTTTGTTCATTATTTTCACCTAAGGATTTTTGAAGTTCTTGGATAAGATATTGTTTATTAATTGTTTGTTTAGTCTTTCTTTCAGAGCATTTTAATTTACCATCTTCGGTGTTGAGGTCTGAAATATTATATGTGATCATAAATTTAGTGATTTCAGGCATTAATTCTTTTTTGACTTTTTTAATTTCCTTAATTTGTGTTTCAAGTTCAGCAACTTGTTTATCTATTAATAACCATCTTTTAACTTTTTCCTTAAAATACTGGATTTCTTGTGGTGGAATTTCGTGTATTATATTGTTATTCATATTCATTATTATACTACTATTTTTAAATTATTTTATTTATTTATCCATATAATATCCTATACCTTTAATATCTTTCTTAAAAATATATCCTTGATTATATCCTTTAAATATTTCAGTTGGAAAAAAATCAGGTAATTCTGTATCTATACCTTTATCATCTATACCTTTATCATCTATACCTTTATCATCTATATTGTTATTTATATTTTTAATTTCTTCTTGTTTAAGGTAATATGTATATACAAAATAAGCAGCCGCTATTAAAAATACTAATCCCATAACAATAAATTGACTATATTCACTATATTCTTCCAACATTTCGTCCATTTATACTAAATGATATAAAAATAATATTCTAGTATAACTTATAATGAACATGTATAAAAAATTTAGTGATTATGATAATATTAATCAATTTGATAATATGTGTGGATGCTTTAGTAATTTGTGTACCTTCTCAATGGGTTTACTATTTCCACAATGTTTGTTTGGGAATATATATGAATTATCTGGATTTGGAGAATGTTTTGTAGGATGTTGTAAAATATTTTCATTACAATTTATCATAAATATAATATTTTCTGGAATTATCGCTAACAAAGAAATAAATACTTTATACAACTTAGATTATATAGCAGATATTAATAATTGTACTAAAGATATTATTTGTAAATATTATAATTATACAGAGATATATGATAATAATTGTTCATTAAATGATACTACCTTATGTGATTGTTTACGGAAACCCATTGTTGAAAAATGTGAGTGGGAACATAATTTACCAAACACTATACATGATTTATTTCATTATATTTTTATCATAAGTATGGTAAATATTCTAATATATACAAATATAAACGGAATGTATTATGGTCATTATAGAACAAAGATAAGTCAAAAATATAATATATTACATAATAGTCGTAATGATTATTTAATACATTGTATACCGTGTGTTCATCAGTGTGCGTTATGTCAAGAATATAATACAATATATAGAATAGAAAATACTATACGTCCTATATATACCGTCCAAACAAGTGAAAAATCATCGAAAGATATTAATATTTGTTAATCGTCGTAAATACAATCATGGTTGAGAATATTTAACATTTATATTTAATATTTAAATAGTATATGGATATAGTAATATCTAAAATATTAGATGATTTAAGATTATTAATTAATAAAAAAATAAATATTTCTGTATTATCTCAACGTATTTATTATTATCTACAAGAATACTATCATGATAATATGGAAATATGTTATAATAAAGCAAATATGATAGAAAAACTATTGAATAATTTAAAAGATAAAAATGAATTAGATAAATTAACTATCAAAGAAATATTTCAATTAATAAATAAAATCCTTATTGAGAAATAATTTATTTACGAGTTTTTGTGAATATATTACAATATAATTTATTTAATCCAACAAATTCGTAAAAAATATGTAGAAAAAAACCTATTAAAAATAATGATACAAACATTGGTAGGTTCCATATAAAATTAGTATTCTTCCCAGAAATACTTGCAAATATAAATGTTATAAGTGTTCCCATAATAATAACAGATACACCAACAATAGATGCTTCAATAATTAATTGTAAAAAATATTTCATTATATATTTACATATAAAAAAAATTTTTTTGTCTTTGTTTTTTTATTATTGGATAGGCATATATGTTAGCAGTGCATGTGGGAGATGAGTTCCTGGACTTCCGCTGTGGTCCACTTGCAGTAGGTGTTTGGAGCGCTGATGTGGACGCTGAATGAGTCAGTGCCTAGGGGAGTGAAGGTGACTTCTGGGTTGGTATGGTGACTCCTGTGGAAAGCTTGGGACTCTGTGATCTTCGTCATCAGGGCGTTGATGTTTTTCCCACCCGACCCGATGATTGCACCCAGGTAGGAGGATGGAGTAGGGACTTGGTACATGTGCTCCGTCCGCATGTAGGTTGTATGCTCAATACCCCAGTTTGGATCTGGAGGCTTGATGACGGCCATGGAGGAAACGTGCATCCCTTGTGTGGAGAGTTTGGTATAGACCCGTGTGGCTTCCCAGATGAGAGGACCCCTGGGGTACACCACGGATTTGAGGTCCATGAGGTAGTAAGAGTGGATCTGCGGTGGAACGCCGTGTCCAACCGGAGGTGCTGGGATGTAGACGTTGCATGCTTGTCCGGCAATTGACCCAATGAAGTAGTGACCTAAGTTCGCAACCAGACGGACCATCACGGTGGTGTTCTGGGGTAGGACTTCCCTCTTGCAGGCCTTGTGGAAGTGCGGTGACGAGACGTCGAAGACTGTGGCGTCCAGGTCTGCCTGCCAGAGGTCAGCGAGGTCCTCTAGCATGTCTTCGTGCTTGTCCGCCTCCACAACGGACACCATCAGGAGAAACTCTATCTCAGAGACTTCCTGCTGGGTGGCGGCCGCAGATGCTCCCCGCTTAGGATCCAGGTCTGAGTCGACCAAGAACCGAGGCGTCAAGACACCGATCTCGCGTGCCTTGTCCATGTCTTCCTCCTCCACCGTAATCTTCACGGTGTCCGGGTGAAGAGAACGGCACGAGTGATCGTAGCGGTTCGGGGACAATCGATGCGCCGGTCCGTCGCACGACAGATTGTTGAAGGTGAGCGAAAGTGCCATTGACTTTGTGTGTGTTTGTCTTGTATTGAACTGGTATAGAAGGTTGTCTTCTTAGGTTCCAATAACAAGGTTGATTGTGTTAATATATCTTAATCCTAATCTCAAATTTTTTAAGATAAACTTTTTTG
>Ga0209279_10001608_pt1 | contig 11610 bp, 11 predicted proteins | sample CoawatmetaG00DNA_3_FD_187508 | JGI IMG/M metagenome (GOLD analysis project Ga0209279, IMG submission 187508) | Marine microbial communities from the West Antarctic Peninsula - Coastal water metaG006-DNA (SPAdes) (version 2) | ecosystem: Environmental > Aquatic > Marine > Coastal ... | reverse complement strand
TTATTAAAATTTCTAATAAAATTTTATGTTAACTTTAAATACTCAAAAAACAATTGATAATTTAAACAATGTTTTTACTAAAAAAAATCTTCCAAATATTCGAATAGGAGATAATGTAAAAATTGGTGTTAAAATTATTGAGGGAAATAAAGAAAGGGTTCAATTTTATGAGGGGACCGTTATTGCCAAAAAGAACAGTTCTATAAATACAACGGTAACGGTAAGAAAGGTTCTACAAGGAATTGGAATAGAAAGAATTTTCTTATTGCATTCACCAAAAGTTGATTCCATAACTATTTTACGGTCATCAAAAGTTAGAAGATCCAAATTATATTACTTAAGAAATTTAAAAGGAAAAGCAAGTCGATTAAAACAACAATTCTAATAATATTAAAAAATTAGTAAAAATTTTTATTTGTATTTAATTTAGGTAGTATAGTAGTATAATACTAAGTAGTAAAGTAATAACAGAAATTTTTTTTCAACTTTTACTTTCTAATTATTTAAAACAAGGAGTCATAATATGGTTACTTACAAAGTGACATTATTAAGTGAAGAGCATGATATTGATACTACAATTGATTGTAATGATGATGTATTTATCTTAGATGCTGCGGAAGAACAAGGTATTGAATTACCATATTCATGTCGAGCTGGAGCATGTTCAACATGTGCTGGTAAAGTAACAGACGGTACAATTGATCAATCTGAACAAACATTTTTAGATGATGATCAAGTAGAAGCTGGTTTCGTATTAACATGTATTGCGTATCCTAAATCAGATTGTACTGTTTTAGTTCATCAAGAAGATGACTTATACTAAATTTTAATTCAAAAAAAAGGAATGACATATAAAAAGTTTGTCATTCCTTTTTTTTAATTAAAATTAAAAATTAAGTTCAGCAGCTTGTACTTTCTCAAATTGTTTTTTCTTTAAAATTAAAAGAACTTGTGTTAATAAAACACAGAAACAGAAAGCTAAATAACCTATAATTCGTGCAGGTTTTTGTAAAACAATCTCTGTTTCTTCTTGTCCAAATCCACCTACATTTGGATCCATATTTAAAGCTTGATCAGCTTTAACAGAGTCACCTTGTTTAACTAATAAACGTAACCCATTCGGTATAACCTGAGAGGTTGTTACACCACTTGAGTTAGTGATTGTAATATTTGATTCACCTTTTTCTGCTGTACTGATTTCTGAAATTTGACCAGTTTGTACAGCACCAAATGCATTCATATTACTTTTCTCACCTGTTGGATAGACTTGTCCACGACCACGATTACCACCCCCATACATTGGGTAAGTCAGATACTTAATATCTGAATTTGTTTCCGGATCGGGTGCTACTACTGGGAAAATAAGTTCTTGGTGTTTTTTTCCTGCAATAGGTCCAACAACTAAAATATTATCAAACTCAGTACTATATGGTGAAATGAAAACACCTTTATTTTTTGCTTTTACTTCTTCAGATATTTGACTTTTCGCAGCTAATTTAAATCCATTCGGTAAAATTAAAATTCCACCTACATTTAAATCTGCTTTTTTACCATTCGCGCCTATTTGTTGTCGAGTTACATCGTATGGTACTTTTATTTCTACTTCAAAAACAGACTTAGGAAGTACTGCTTGAGGTGCTTCAATTTCAATCGCTTTTTGGTTTAAATGACAATTCGCACAAGCTAATTTACCATTCGCCGCACGTGGATTAGAATAACCTTGTTGAGCAAAGACTGGATATGCTGACGAATTTTCAATACAAAGACCAAATAAACTTATAGCAATCGTTAAAGTAAATAAAAGACTTTTAAAAAACTTGTTAGTTGCCATGGATCCAATACTTTTTAAGTATATTTATATAAATTAATTTTTTATTAAAAACAAGATACCTACTCCTGAAAAATATAGCAGTAATATTGCTAATGACAATAACATTTGTGTTAATGGATCGGTAGAAGGTGTTAAAATAGCTCCAATAATTGTTGAGACTAATATTACGTATCGCCATGCAGCTAACATTTGTTTAGCTGATATAAGATTCAATAAGCCTAATAAGATCTGAATAATGGGAATTTGAAAAGCCAATCCAGTACTATAGAAAAGAACTAGAATAAATTCAAAATATTGATCAAAAGACCAAAGAGGTTCAATAACTTCATCGCTATAACTTAAAAAAAAGTTTAAAGCTGCTGGAATTAAAGCATAATAGGAAAAAACTAATCCTAACCCAAATAGACATAAAGAACTTAATAGTAATGGCAAAATAATTTTCGTTTCTTTTTTCGTTAAACCTGGTAGTAAAAATAATATAATTTGTCCAATTGCAAAAGGACTTCCAAACAGTAATCCTGTATAAAAAGAAATTTTAACAGTTGAAACAAAATACTCACCAGGGGAAAGTTGAAAAAATTTTACATTATTAACAGGTAGTTCTAATATTTTAACTAGAAGTTTTACTTCAAAAAAAGCTATACAAGTTAATAATAAAATTATCCAAAACGTATGAAAAATTCGTTGTCGTAATTCTTCAAGGTGTTCCGAAAACGGTAATTCGAGAGTTACAGTCTCATTAATTGTAAAGTTAAAATCAGAATTTGTTACCATGAGTTTCGATTTTATAGTCGGTAAATAGAGGTTCCCGAATATTAGAATGTATAGTATAATAAGTAAAAATTTCTAAGTAACTTTTTAAAATCTGTGAAAATGGTTTGAGTAATATGACTCAAAACTTTTTCACAGATTTTATTTTATGCTAAATAGTTTAAGCCTTCAAGACGAGCTACAGCTTTTTTTAATTCAATTGATGCATCTAATCTAGCTTTACTTGTTTCAGCATTTTCAACAGCTAATGTTGCTTTTTCAAGCTCTTTAGTTGCTTCATTTAACTCAACTTCAACAAGTTCTTCAACATCATTCACTAAAACAGTAACACGATTTCGATCAATTTCTGCTAAACCACCACATAAAATAATTGGTGTCCATTTTTCATTCAGCTTAATTCTTAATAAACCCGTATCTAAAGCAGTAATTAGTGCTGCATGACCCTCTAGAATACCTACTAAACCTGTTAAACCAGGTAAAATTACTTCATCGGCTGTTGTAGAACAAATAACTCGGGTCGGCGTAAGAACTCGAATGTTCATAACCATATATTACTACTCCTTATTTTAGAGTTTCTGCTTTTGAAATTGCTTCATCGATATTACCTACAAGATAAAACGCTTGTTCTGGTAATTCATCTAATTCACCTTGTAGTACCATAGTGAAACCTTTAATAGTATCTTCTAAACTAACATATTTACCAGGTGAACCTGTGAAAATTTCAGCTACAAAGAAAGGTTGAGATAAGAATCGTTCCACTTTTCGCGCTCGCGCAACTGTTAAGCGATCTTCTTCTGATAATTCATCAATTCCTAGAATTGCAATAATATCTTGTAATTCTTTATAACGTTGTAATGTTTCTTTTACAGTTTCTGCAATTTCATAATGCTGTGCACTAACAATTCCAGGTTGTAGCATTGTAGATGTTGAATCTAATGGATCTACCGCAGGATAAATCCCTTTAGCAGCTAAATTCCGAGATAATACTGTTGTTGCATCTAAATGAGCAAATGTTGTTGCTGGAGCTGGATCCGTTAAATCATCAGCTGGTACATATACAGCTTGAATTGATGTAATTGAACCTTGTGTTGTTGATGTAATACGTTCTTGTAACGCACCCATTTCTGTAGCTAATGTTGGTTGGTATCCTACTGCAGAAGGCATACGACCTAATAATGCAGATACTTCTGAACCGGCTTGTGTGAAACGGAAAATGTTATCAATAAATAATAAAACATCTTGTTTGTTAACATCTCGGAAATATTCAGCCATAGTTAAAGCTGTTAAACCTACACGCATTCGTGCCCCTGGTGGTTCATTCATTTGACCGTATACTAAAGCTACTTTTGAATCAGGGAAGTTACTTTCGTTAATAACGCCTGATTCTTTCATTTCTTCGTATAAATCGTTACCTTCACGTGTACGTTCACCAACGCCACCAAATACTGATACGCCACCGTGTGCTTTTGCAATATTATTAATTAATTCCATAATTAATACTGTTTTACCTACACCAGCACCACCAAATAATCCAATTTTCCCACCACGACGATAAGGAGCTAATAAATCAACAACCTTAATACCAGTTTCAAAAATAGATGGTTTTGTTTCTAATTCTGTAAAGATTGGAGCTTCTCGGTGAATTGGTAACGTTTCATCATATGAAACTTCGCCTTGCTCATCTACTGGTTCACCAATTACATTGAAAATTCTTCCTAATGTAGGAGTTCCAACTGGAACAGTAATTGGAGCACCGGAGTCAGTAACTTCAGCGCCACGTTTTAAACCATCTGTTGAACGCATTGATACTGCACGGATTTTATTATCACCTAATAATTGTTGAACTTCAACAACAACACCAATTCCATCAGGTGTTTCAATTGTAAGTGCACTATAAATAGGTGGTAAGTTTCCATCTGGGAATACAATATCTAATACAGGACCAATAATTTGAGTAACGAAACCTTTATTTAGACTAGTTTTTACCATTTTGACTTTACATATTTAAATATTTAAGAATAAATATACTTTCAGAATTTAACATACTATTCAAAAAAAATAATATTGGATTTAAATTTTCTTAACTAACTATCATTGTACAACAAAACACTTTGAATTCTTGAATAAATCGTTAAAATAAAGTTACGACATATTTATTAAAAAAATTCTTCAGAAACAACTCGTCCAGTAACTTTTAGCCAATTTTGTGCTCCAGGGTAATTGTCAGGTGCTAATTTAAGAGCTTGTCGCCAATATTCTGCTGCTTTATCAAAAAATTCTTTAGCTAATTCTAAATATTCATCATTACGCATTTCTAAGTTTTCGTCCTGATTTTGCATTTGTAAAGCATTTAAGCCTTGCGAATGATAAATTACTGCGATATTATTTAACGCTTGGGGTAAATTTGAATTTAGTTCCAGACCCTGATGGTAATATTCTAAAGCTTGTGAATAGTTTCCATTATTACCATAAATTAATCCTATATTATACAAGGTATAACTTCTATCGTAAGGATCTTCTTCTAACTGAAGAGCTTCATAATAATTTTCTAATGCTTCAGCATATTTACCATCAGACTGCGCTGACATTCCAGCTCTATAGTATGAAAATGCTTGTTTTTCTTGCTTACTTGCAGGTAGAACTTTTAGCAATATATCTGCAATCACAGTAAACGTTTTATCGATAAAATTACTCATTTAGTTCTCCCTTCAATAAAATTTTGAGTCATACCAAAATTTTTAGAGTTAAAATAATTACAATTAGAATCTTTTAACTCTAAAGTCATTTAAATTGAATTTGAAGTAACGAAAGGTAATAAAGATAAAACTCGGGCTCTCTTAATGGCTTTTGCAATTTGACGTTGTTGCTGAACAGTAACTCCAGTAGCACGTCTAGGAAGAATTTTCCCTTGTTCGGTTACAAATAACTTTAATAAATCAATATCTTTATAATCAATTTTTTGGTTTATACTAATTGGAGATAATTTCTGTTTTTGTGCTAGCATCTTTTATTTAATTTCCTTATGCATTGTAGGTTTATTACAGTGTCGACAGTATTTTTTAAGTTCTATTCTTTCTGGATTATTACGCCTGTTCTTTTGTGTTGTATAACGTGAAACACCATTTGAACGTTTATTTGTATTTGAGCGACATTCGGTACACTCTAAAGTAATTAAAATTCGAACACCTTTAGTTTTTGCCATATAAATTTCTCTGAAATAATGATTTTCTAATAATAGTTTTAGTATACTATATTGCACAAAAATTTTTATCTTATCAAGGTTTTAATAAAAAACTCTTAAAACCATGTCTTTAATAGAAATTTTTATCAAAACCTTTTAATTTTAAAGAAAATATATTATATTTCTAAAAACCCAAATATTCCACTAATAAATTAAAGGATTAATAAATAATTTTATGGCTAACAATGCGTCTGCAGAAAAACGTATTTTAATAAATAAACGTAATCGTTTACAAAACCGTTTTTATAAAAGTTCTGTTCGAACTCTAACTAAAATGTTTTTAAAAGATTTACAAGTTTATAAGACTTCCCGTGATTTAGAGGATAAAAAAAAAGCTCAAAATCGTTTAAATTTAGTCTACAGCTTAATTGATAAGGGTTCAAAAAGAAATGTCTTTCCGAAGAATACTGCTGCTCGTAAAAAATCAAAATTAGCCCGACAATTAAAAATAGCATAAATTTTTATGCAAAAAATAGGAGCAGTTGAAAAATTGTAGTTAAGGAAATTTTGACAAATAATTTTAAATTTTCTTAACATTTATTATGAATGGATAAAAATAAAAGATAATTTTTTGTTTTCTATAAGATTTATTATTAATAAAGAGTATGAAACAAGATATGAATTATATTACAGCTCTACCAGATTTTGTTGAAATGCAACGAGTAAGTTTTTGTTGGTTTATAGCACAAGGCTTGAATGAAGAGTTAAGTATGTTTTCTCGAATTCATGATTTTAGTTACAACACCGAATATAGATTATTTGGACAAGAATACAGTTTGGTAAAACCTATTTATACTATAGTAAGAGCAAAAAAATTAGCTGCAAATTATTCGGTACAATTAGTTATCCCATTGGAAGTTCGAAATAAAAAGTTAAATAGTGTTCGTTATTTCGGTCAATTTACCATTATAAATTTACCACTAATGACTACAACTGCTACATTTGTAATTAATGGGTGCGAGCGGGTTATTGTTAGTCAAATTATTCGAAGTCCAGGAATTTATTTTGAGAAAAATAAAAATCAACGGAAACGAAAGCACTTTAAATCTAAGGTATCAGGTCATGTTTCAAAATTAGGGTCCTTTTTACCAAGCGGACTACCATGGGTAATTCCTTCTGATCAACCTTGGAAACCTTGGATTATTGGAAATAAACAAAGCCTTTCAACAAAATATCCAGATAAGATTAACAGAATTGACGTTTCTTTTTCTCTAAAAGCATTTAAAGTTTATCGAATTATTTCGAGAACTTCAAATCAACAAGTTAAGCAAGAAAGAATCAAAATATTTTTACAATGGTTAAAACTAAATCAAAAAGAATTAACTTTACAAAATAATCAAAAACTTTCAGAAATTTCTTTTTTATTAAATTATTGGAATTTCTTATTAAAGTTTTTAATTAAATATGAATTAGTACAAGAAAAATTTTCTTCTGAGTTACTGCCTATTAAAAAAATCTGGTTACAAAAAATCATTAATATTTGGAATAGTCAGAATCGATTAAATAACACCATAGAATTAAAGCAAACAAGTCATCTAATTCAAGATTATAAAAAAAAGATTCAATTTTATCAAAATGTTGTTCAAACTAAATTCTTTGATAATCTAATTTTAATTTCTTTTTTAACCAAAGACAAAAAACTTTTAAACTTGGAAAGTCTCGCAATTAGTGATCAAGGGAAAAAAATTACCGTTTCTAATTTAAAAAATGATAATGTAAAATTCTCTTTTTACTTCTCAACAAGTTTAAAAGAAGTTTTTAAGTATCGCGCACCAAAAAAACAAAAACTCAACGAATTTAAAATTAGACGCCCAAATTTATATCTTCGAAGTCCTAGCAAAATTGTACAATTTAAAGAAGACCATCAAATTTCCGATTTTTATAAAGAAAAATATAACGCAAAAGATTTATATACAGCAACGTTGATACCTGAATCAGGTTCTTGGATTCGATTTGGTTTTCAAAAAAACACTAATATAAATAAGTACCAATATCCAATTCGTAATCAAGAAGATGAAGTTATTATCCAAATTGATAAAATAACTCAAAAGCCTATACTTCATTTATTAAAAGAGATGGGTTTAACTGATTGGGAAATCTATTCAAATTTAAAACATTCAGATTTTTTCTATTTTACTAAACCGTTTTTAACAGGTTCTATTGATTCAAATCAGCCATTCTTAAGGTTTGAGCTTCAATCTGATTATTATAAAAATATTTCAGAATTTTCTCGTATTTTCGATGCTCGTTATTACCGTTTAGGTAAAATTGGTCGTTTTCGTATAAATAATCGTTTGAATTTAAAGCTTAGTAATAGAACTTATACAATAACATACGAAGATATTTTTGCCATTCTTGATTGCTTAATAACGTTATCAATTTCTAAAACCACAAGTGATGATATTGATCATTTAAAAAACAGGCGAGTTCGATCAGTAGGTGAATTATTACAAAATTTATTCCGTGTTGGTTTTCAAAGGTTAGTAAGAAAATTAGGAAGTCAAATAAATAAAAGAGAATCAGGCCAAATTTCTAGTTTTAATATTATTGGTGCTACAGTAAGAGAGTTTTTTGGATCCAGTCAACTTTCTCAATATATGGACCAAACGAACCCGTTATCATCTTTAACTCACCGACGTCGTATTAGTAGTTTAGGGCCGGGTGGATTAGATCGTGATCGAATTAGTTTTGCTGTTCGTGATATTCATCCAAGTCATTATGGAAGAATTTGCCCAATCGAGACACCTGAAGGACAAAATGTTGGTTTAATAGCATCATTAACAACTTGTGCTCGTATTAATAAATTAGGATTTCTTGAAACACCATTTTGGCGGGTAATTAATGGAAAAGTTATTAAGACTGGAAACCCAATTTATTTAACAGCTGATATTGAAGATTTCTATAAAATAGCTCCAGCTGATATATCTATAAATGAAAAAAATTATTTAACACAAAATTTAATACCTGTTCGCTATAAGCAAGATTTTATTACAGTTGCCCCATTTCAAGTTGATTTTATTACTATTTCACCAATCCAAGTGGTTTCAGTGGCTACTTCATTAATTCCATTTTTTGAGCATGATGATGCGAATAGGGCATTAATGGGTTCGAATATGCAACGGCAATCCGTTCCATTAATGTTGCCTCAGAAACCGATTGTAGGAACTGGATTAGAAAATCAAATCGCTATTGATTCTGGATTAACAATAAATGCTCAAGGTTCAGGTATCGTCAATTCTGTAACAGCTGATTATATTATTGTTAAAGAGTATTCAGGTAGAAAATTAAAATATATCTTACAAAAATATCAACGTTCAAATCAAGAAACTTGTATAAATCATAGACCTATTGTATGGAAAGGAGAATCAGTTAAGTCAGGCCAAATGTTAACCGATGGCCCTGGTATAACAAGTAATGAACTTTCATTAGGTCAAAATGTCTTAGTAGCGTATATGCCTTGGCAAGGATATAATTTTGAAGATGCTATATTAATTAATGAAAGATTAGTATATGAAGATGTTTTCACTTCAATTCATATTGAAAGATATGATATTGAAATTGAACAAGATGATGATGTTTCTGAGCAAATAACAAGAAATATACCCAATTTAAGTTTTTCAGAAATTCAAAATTTGAATGATGATGGAATTGTATCTCTTGGAACCTTTGTAAAACCTGGGGATATATTAGTTGGAAAAATAATTGCTAAAAACGATTCAGAGCAATTGCCTGAAGCAAAATTACTTCGTGCTATCTTCGGAGCAAAAGCTAAAGGAGTCCGTGACACATCTTTTCGAATGCCTAAGGGAAAATATGGTCGTGTCATTGATCGAGTTACCTTCAATCGAAAAACAAAATTAGCTTATAAATTTGAAAAAATTCAAGTTTTTATAGCTCAAATTCGAAAAATTAAAGTTGGCGATAAAATAGCAGGTCGTCATGGTAATAAAGGAATTATATCTCGTATTTTACCAAGACAAGATATGCCGTTCTTACCTGATGGTACACCTATTGATATCATTTTAAATCCTTTAGGCGTTCCCTCAAGAATGAATGTGGGACAATTATATGAATGTCTTTTAGGGTTCGCGGGGCATAAATTAAATCGTCGTTTTAAAATCTTACCATTTGATGAAATGTATGGACCAGAAGTTTCACGGATTTTAATTAATAAAAAATTAAGACAAGCTTCGATTGAAAATGATGAAGCGTGGGTCTTTAATCCTTATTCTGCAGGTAAAATGGTACTTATTGATGGACGGACTGGAAAAGAGTTTGAAAATCCAATTACTGTTGGAAATGCTTATATGTTAAAACTTATTCATTTAGTTGATGATAAAATGCATGCTAGAGCAACAGGACCGTATTCATTAATAACGCAACAACCCTTAGGTGGTAAAGCACAACAAGGTGGACAACGTTTTGGAGAAATGGAAGTTTGGGCTTTAGAAGGTTTTGGTGCAGCATTTACTTTAAAAGAGCTTTTAACAATTAAATCAGATGATATGCAGGGTCGAAATGAAACTTTAAATGCAATTGTTAAAGGTCAATTAATTCCAAAGTCAGGTGTTCCTGAATCATTCAAAGTTTTATTACAAGAATTACGTTCTATTGGTTTAGATATGAGTACATATCGAATTGAAAATTATAATTTAGATCAACAATATGAAGTTGAAGTTGATTTAATTGAAACTTATGATTCATTAGAAAAGACATTTCCTCCAACATCAAATATAAATGATATATCTTTTTAATTTAAAGACAAGTGATGATACAATCTGAAAAAGAATTTGACTATATCAAAATAAAATTAGCTTCTCCTCTTCGAATTCTTCAATGGTCCTATCGTCGATTACCTAATGGTCAATTTATTGGTGAAGTTCAAAAATCAGAAACCATTAATTATCGAACGTTTAAACCGGAGATGGATGGGTTGTTTTGTGAACGAATTTTTGGGCCAAGTAGAAGTTTCGAATGTGCTTGTGGAAAATATAAATTGATTAGATATGAAGGCCTTATTTGTGAACGGTGTGGTGTTGAATTAACAGAATCACGTGTTCGTCGACATCGTATGGGTCATATTAATTTAATTTATCCTGTTGCGCATGTTTGGTATACTAATAGTCGTCCGAATTATATGGCTTTATTATTAGAAATTGAACAATGTGAAAAAAATTTAAATACAAGTTGGCAAATCTTACGGTTTTCCTTACCAGGTATATATGATCAAGTTTTACGACCAGTTCTTCTTTCAGATCAGTGGCCAAATAATTCAATTGATGAATATTTAAAAACTATCTGTAAAGATTTTTCTACAATGTCATTAGAATACTCTAAGATTTGGGCCAAAAAGTCCAAAGCTTGGTATCAAAAACTATTCGAAATTTACCAAGAATTACTTTATTCTAAAGTTGAAACTATTTTTCAATTCATCGATTTCATTGAAAATATTCAGTTAACTAGTCAAATTGATTCTGTACACTTTATATTTGATTATCTTGAGAATGAAAAAATCTTAGATTTAATGGATCCTGTAAATACAACGACTCAAATTACTCAGTCACAAGATCCTACTCAAATCAATTTATTAGACCCTTCACGCGATATCTTTTTGTTTTTAAATACATTTCCAAAAAAACAAAATAAAGAGTTGTTTAGAAAATTAGTACGAAAATCTAATACGGTAAAATCATTGGATGATCGTATTAAAAGAATAAAATTAGCCTCATTAGCTTACTTTATCGCAGAAGATGAAATTTCGTATTAT
>Ga0209279_10001607_pt1 | contig 11612 bp, 11 predicted proteins | sample CoawatmetaG00DNA_3_FD_187508 | JGI IMG/M metagenome (GOLD analysis project Ga0209279, IMG submission 187508) | Marine microbial communities from the West Antarctic Peninsula - Coastal water metaG006-DNA (SPAdes) (version 2) | ecosystem: Environmental > Aquatic > Marine > Coastal ... | reverse complement strand
TCCATCTCTGCTATATTATGTTGTCTTATTTATCCTAGCAAGAATGGATACATTTATTAAAGGTTCATAATTTCCGTTGTGAACCTTTTTTATTTATTAAATCTTTATACTTGTTCTCCGTAATGGTATTTCATAACTCTCTGTATAATATTGTGTTGCCACTTACCACCTTCTTTTGTTGGGATATTATCCTTATTCAGCATTTGTGATATTTTGTAATAACTATGACCTCGGCTGCTCATATTCTTAATCCATCTAATTCTACTAATTTCATTATCACATTTAACTAGCCTATCTCCCACCCTCTTCATACCAAACATAATTCTTCCGTTATAAACTTTACCATCTAATTTCTTTTGGTTTCTAATTTCAGCTAATCTTCTTCCAGTAGTTTCAGCCTCATTCTCATATAACACCATTAGTAATTTAATTTGGGTTCTTCCTATTTGGGTTCTGCTATCACAATTATCACCAACACCAATTAAGGCTATATTCTTATCCATACACATCTTTAATAATTTTAAAGTATTTAACATACCTCTACCAATTCTACTTATCTCCCAACCAACAACAGCATCAACCTCTTTATTTTCTATCAGCTGTAATAATTCTTTATATCCATCTCTATTTGTTGTGGAACCTGATACACCTTCATCTGTAATTACTTTATATAAACTATGTCCGTTAGCTTTAATCCAATTATTTAATATACCTTGTTGTTCTGTTGTTGAGGTTTGCTTGTGTGTGCTAACTCTTAAATATGATACTACTTTCATCTCTTTTCCTCTTTGTTTCTCTTTAATTTCCATATGGGAAAATTAACCTCTCTACCCTCATCAAAACAAGCTCTAATCCTTTACATCTATAAAATAGTTGTAAAGAAAAATACCATATCTCTTTCTATTATCCACACACAATATTTTTTATTTACTACACACACACACATACACTCTTTCTAGCCACTTGATACACTTGGGGTATTAATTTATATACTAGTAGTATCATAATAGCCTATGTTCTTCCTATAATCTCTTCTAATCTTTTATTTTACTAATCTTATATAATATGTAAGTGTTATATAATTCCATATTTTGCCATAATTGTATATTTTACTTTTATACCACTAGCACTAGTATTCATTTTAACTGATATATTCCTACACCATTCTCTAACACCAATATTAGATATAACATCTTTACCAGTTTCTTTAATTAATTGTTCTACACTATCTAATTTTGGTATGTTATTATTCCATATACCATATTTGCTTAATCTAGCTTTAATCTTTACTACTGAATTTCTAGTCTGTTCTTTATTATATAATTTATTAAAATCTTCTGCTATCTTTATTGGCCCATCTACATCATATAAATCTTTTTTCTTTAACAAAAAACCCTCTAATAAACTATAAATAGCATTAGAGGGTTTTGTTGGAGTTGTATTATATGTAGTTTTTGCTACATTAATCTTTTTACTTACTTTGTTTTTTTTTTAGAAGCATCTGCTTTTGCTTTAGCAACTTTACCCGCCATCATTTTAGCTTTGTGTTCTTCTGTTAAAACTCTTTTCTTTACTTTACCACTCTTTTTAGATAGACTTGAAAAGAATACATCTTTATCATATACCTCTACAGCACCTAATTTATATCTTTCAGCACCAGCATCTCTTGCAACTCTTCTAACTCCATTTGCATCTGTTCCTAACATTTCCATTAGAACACTTAATCCTATCCATTCACTAGCCATATTCATATTCCTTATATTATATTTTGTGTATAACATAACTTAATTATTCTTTTTCCGTAATCCTATTTCTATCGGTTTCATCAGTTCTTTCTCTTGGTTCTTCATAATAGATATAACCAAAACGCCTCAACTGCTCAATTTCTATACAGATACTATGAATATGCATATCTCTATCCTTCTTACTTTCCGGACTATGCTTGTTGATATGGTTTTTAATAAAATTGCTTCTGTCTATCACTAATTCTTCATCAGTCATAAAAACTACTTGTTCCATGTAATCATCTATAACCTCATTTAGTGTAGAATTAAATGCTTCCAAGTGATACACTTTATTCATCAGCTTCTTTTGTTTCGGTGAATTAACATAATCACTTACATCATCTAAATCCATTATTGGCACTTTTACATAATCAGTCATCATTCTTCTCCGTAGCAATTCCATCTTTTATTATATAACCACATTTCTCAAAAGCATTTGTTAAAGATGCTTTGGCTTCTTTCATACTTAAATCAACCATGGTTCTCTGTATGGATACACAACTAGCGAATGTCTGCATTACCTCATCATAATCAGTAAATGTAATTTTACCATTAGTATTAGTATCTATTTTTTTCTGTAATAAATCCATTAAAGCAATATGATATTCCATAGTTTTCTCCTGCATTCTTTTTTCCCACAATTCATTATCATATGTATCTTTTACCATTTTTCTATTACCTTGCCTAATGCTTGACCGACTTTAATTAAAGGGTTCTTTTTTACTAACCACTCATTTATACTATCTTCCATATATCTAACGCACTTACCAACTTTACTATATGGCAATCCTTCACTTTTCATAAATCTATCTATGCTAGGAATACTCATTTTAAGATATTCAGCTACCTCTTTTTTATTCATTATTTTATTACTCATATTACACTCTCCTAGTTAATTAAAATCTTCACTGCACAAAAGGGAGATTATTAAAATCTCCCAATTGTGGTTTTCTACTTTGGTTCTACTTAACTCACATAAGACCTATTTACTGAACTGATATACATATCGGTTTCTTTGGTTTCTTTTTCATCTTTTATTTCTACTTTTGACTGTTGATGAAAATTAGAATTAATATCACTATTTAGTTGATAATCTCCAATTTTCCTATATAGGTCTTCAAAAGAAAGATTATCTTTAACCGTCTTTTCTGTAAAAATCTCGGTAATTCCACCATCTGTTTTTGGTGTTAGACCTTCTAACTGAATTAGAATTACTTTTAGATTGTTAAGTTCCCGTTGTGATAAGTTTTCCAACTTATTGTGATTAAATTTCATTATCATAATACAACTCCATATTGTTATTATTTGTTTGTATAGAATATCACTTATTGTGTCTTTCTATATATATAAATATCATTAAATATCTCAAAGACCCCTTTTATTTTCATTTATTTTCATTTATTTTTTTGGCTTACCCTTCCCTTCTCGATCGTTTTTCTATTCCAGCTGCACTAATAATAATTGACGGATACTCCTAGCATCTACTCCGTATCTGTATCCATATCCTACTCGGTTGCATTATCATATAATAAAAGGAGTTCCCTACTCCTTTTATTCTCTCCTCAATTATTTTTGCTATATAACTAATTTTCCAATAATAATTTGTGGAGGTCTGAACGGAATGCTGAAGGTTCTTCTAGCTTTGGAAAACCGAATCAAGATTGCCGATAATGGGCTTTAACCTTGTCTAATTCGCATTTTCTTTGTAAATTAGACACTCGGGTTAGATTAAAAATGGCAGTATAAATTGTCTCTACATATCATTTTTGTATGGCCTCTAATTCTTTCCTCTATATCTAACTCAACTTGGCTGATGTTCTTTAATTTATATGAATTGGCAATCCCCATTTAATGCTAGGGTAGTCATTTAATTCAGCAGCATTAAGTTATTATTAGATATGTCTCTTTACCCATTTCACCAAAGGTGTCGCATCCTACGGATACGAGTTAGATGATGAATAAAGCTTTTATTTCATGGTAGGTATAAGGTCAATTGCTAATATGGTAATATCTGGTTTCTTTTATTAGAAACAGGACAGAGAGGGAGAATAGGGATATAGTGTAGTGTCGGTAAAACTCAATCTAGCGAGGAGAAAGTAATAAAATCTACCTATATGAAAAGAGGTTCTTATTTCCCCAAAATAGACATCTGTAAAGGTAATCAACTACTCATACAAAAATTCAGAAATCTCTCCGTATTCGGTGAATTAGACACCTTAAAAGACAGAGGGATATAGTAGTTTCTGTGTGGTTGAGATAGAATATGACCGAGTGGGTTTCAGCATCTCTAATTTCCACTAATCTCTTCTAATTTTCTAAATTATACAGATAGATATTTTATAGCCTATTCTAAAATAAACTGAATTACTTTATCTGTGTCTATATGTGCTATAATATCTAGTGTGTCTCCAATATGACTTGGGTAAAGATATACTAATTGTTGCCCATCACCTTCACTACTACTATAGGTAGAATAGTTAGCAATTGGTTCTGTTATTTCTTGTCCCCAATAAACCATAGTAAAACTATCTAAACTAGTCCAAAATACTCTAGTCATCGGCAAAGTATTATAGTAAATCCTTGTGTATGAACTTTCAGCACCTAATGGATATTTTACTCTATAATAACCATCTCTTATTTCAGCATCCATATATAATTCTAATGGAATAGTCAGTTCTTCTTCTTCTTCCGTTGGGCTAAATAATGCGTATTCTTGGCAACTAATTACTAATAGTAAAATCCATATTATATTATATTTTATACCTTTCCTCTTCTATCATTATTTCTTCTTTCTTCTTTTCTTCTTTCTATTCCTTTCCAAACTCCACTATACTTATCCCATTTCTCTAAGTTGTGTTTTGCAATAGTTCTTATATTGGGTTTTGATTGATGAGTTTCTTCCCAACCATCAATATGTTTCGCCATAGCAGTTTCAGCAGGGTTATTCTTACCCTTATCTCCTTCACCTTTATATCTTCTAGACCTTTTAATTCCCATTAAACTTTCTTATACGGGTCATTCATTTTACCACCACTTAACTTAATATCTAATCCAACACTATAATCAACTCCATCATATTCACTCATTCTCTTCATAGTAGCATTAGCTAAATGTTTCTCATAGTATTTCTTATTTATAGCACCTTTACACACCCAACCATCATGATAAGGAACAAGAAACTCCGTATCAGCATCTTTATTACTTTCAGCAATAATTTCACTCATCATATATGCTTCTAATCCTTGTAAGATATGACTTAATCTTTTACCGCCGGCTAATGGTATTAACTTATTACCTTCACCCATTACCATTAACTTAATCTTTTTACCATAGTGGTTTTCTAAATATTCATTACCACTAGCTTTTGTTATTTTACATTTACTTAATATTAGTTTTTTAGCTATTCTAACATCTTGCCATAAACCTTTAATTGTTGGATGGGTAGTTAATCTCTCTGCTAGTATCTTGGCACTACTTTCATCTCCACAATATCTTATTAAAGTTTCTAATAAATCTCCGTTTCTTTTCTTTTTTAACTTTATACTATATGGTCTGTAATTGTAATCTAAACTCATACCATACACTAGACCTATCATTAGCGTTTTTATTATTGGTAAATCTATATCTGTATCTTTACTTAATTCTCTTCTTGTCTGTGCTACTGAATTATTATATTTGTTAATATTCATTAAAACAACACCACCATACATATTATTTAATTGCTCTAATATATTGTAATGGCAATTCACTATATCATAATCATAGTAATCTAAATTGCTAAATATAATATGTCTAATATGCTTGGGTAAATTCTGTAATCCATAAGCACCTTCACTATATAATCTTCCACCTCTTTCTCTTTCATTATATAATTGGAATACATGCCCATACTTAAACGGAGCAGTATTTGACCTTACCATAAGTTCATTTATTGTCTTAGTCCATTTCTCTATTTTATATGCAGTTAATCCATTAAAATTAACACCGGCACTTTTTAACACTCTTTCGGTCTTAACATTTAATTTTCTTTTACCATCTAGCGATGACCTTAACTCACCATACATCTTCCATGCATCAGCTAATCTATTAACATTAATTTTTATTTCATTAGGGATATATAAATTCTTCATGACTATTACACTCTTCTTTGTTTTTGACCTTAAACCATCTTGTGTTATTATTGCTTTATTTACAGCATTACCTTCTAAAATTGTATCATTTACTTTTTCACCATAACCATCTAATAAGTGATGCCTAATTGTTCCTAAATAAGCTTTCTCAAAAACCTTTATTACCTTCTTCTTTAATACATATTTCTTTGTGCTCTTCTTATATACATAACCACCCGCTACATCAAACATTATTGGATGAACCTGTAAATATTTCTCTCCTAATTGTCTAACTAAATGCTCCCTAGTATAACTAAACTCATATTCACCTTTTGCGTCATAATGCCTACTAATTCTCTCAAAATAAGCATTACTTGCCATTGTGAATAAATTACTTTTCTTTAACACTACCCTACCGGTCTTTTTAACCTTATAGTAATCTGTTAATTCTTTAAAGCCAGTAATCTCTTTATCTAGGAGTTCTTTTACATACTCCGTATAAGTCCAATCATATTTTATATTATCATAATATTGCATCTTACTTGCACCTTATTATCCATCTCTGCTATATTATGTTGTCTTATTTATCCTAGCAAGAATGGATACATTTATTAAAGGTTCATAATTTCCGTTGTGAACCTTTTTTATTTATTTAATCTTTTTTGTTTTCAGTAGTAAATCTCTCAAAAAAATCATTAACGAACAATGCTCCTTTACTACTAATCACTATTTCACCTATACCTGAAAAATCACTATGTTCTAAATCCTTCTGGCAAGCCATACACCTTATACCTTCCTTACCTATTAGCTTTGCACTTTCTTTTAACCAATTAGCCTTATATCCATATACTCCACCGATTGGCATTTTCTCCGTAGATATATTTCTATATTCTACAATTTGTCTTTTTCTGTATGTAGCTAACATATCTACTCTTCCACAATTAGGACATGCTATTCCTTTTTCTGTTCTTTTCATTATATCTGTTCTCCGTAATGATATTTCATTACTCTCTGTATAATATTATGTTGCCATTTACCACCTTCTTTTGTTGGGATATTATCCTTATTCAGCATTTGTGATATTTTGTAATAACTATGACCTCGGCTGCTCATATTTTTAATCCATCTTATTCTACTAATTTCATCATCACATTTAACTAGCCTATCTCCTACCCTCTTCATACCAAACATAATTCTTCCGTTATATACTTTACCATCTAATCTTTTTTGGTTTCTAATTTCAGCTAACCTTCTTCCTGTAGTTTCAGCTTCATTCTCATATAATACCATTAGTAATTTAATTTGTGTCCTTCCTATTTGGGTTCTGCTATCACAATTATCACCAACACCAATTAAGGCTATATTATTATCCATACACATCTTTAATAATTTTAAAGTATTTAACATACCTCTACCAATTCTACTTATCTCCCAACCAACAACAGCATCAACCTCTTTATTTTCTATCAGCTGTAATAATTCTTTATATCCATCTCTATTTGTTGTGGAACCTGATACACCTTCATCTGTAATTACTTTATATAAACTATGTCCGTTAGCTTTAATCCAATTATTTAATATACCTTGTTGTTCTGTTGTTGAGGTTTGCTTGTGTGTGCTAACTCTTAAATATGATACTACTTTCATCTCTTTTCCTCTTTGTTTCTCTTTAATTTCCATATGGGAAAATTAACCTCTCTACCCTCATCAAAACAAGCTCTAATCCTTTACATCTATAAAATAGTTGTAAAGAAAAATACCATATCTCTTTCTATTATCCACACACAATATTTTTTATTTACTACACACACACACATACACTCTTTCTAGCCACTTGATACACTTGGGGTATTAATTTATATACTAGTAGTATCATAATAGCCTATGTTCTTCCTATAATCTCTTCTAATCTTTTATTTTACTAATCTTATATAATATGTAAGTGTTATATAATTCCATATTTTGCCATAATTGTATATTTTACTTTTATACCACTAGCACTAGTATTCATTTTAACTGATATATTCCTACACCATTCTCTAACACCAATATTAGATATAACATCTTTACCAGTTTCTTTAATTAATTGTTCTACACTATCTAATTTTGGTATGTTATTATTCCATATACCATATTTGCTTAATCTAGCTTTAATCTTTACTACTGAATTTCTAGTCTGTTCTTTATTATATAATTTATTAAAATCTTCTGCTATCTTTATTGGCCCATCTACATCATATAAATCTTTTTTCTTTAACAAAAAACCCTCTAATAAACTATAAATAGCATTAGAGGGTTTTGTTGGAGTTGTATTATATGTAGTTTTTGCTACATTAATCTTTTTACTTACTTTGTTTTTTTTTTAGAAGCATCTGCTTTTGCTTTAGCAACTTTACCCGCCATCATTTTAGCTTTGTGTTCTTCTGTTAAAACTCTTTTCTTTACTTTACCACTCTTTTTAGATAGACTTGAAAAGAATACATCTTTATCATATACCTCTACAGCACCTAATTTATATCTTTCAGCACCAGCATCTCTTGCAACTCTTCTAACTCCATTTGCATCTGTTCCTAACATTTCCATTAGAACACTTAATCCTATCCATTCACTAGCCATATTCATATTCCTTATATTATATTTTGTGTATAACATAACTTAATTATTCTTTTTCCGTAATCCTATTTCTATCGGTTTCATCAGTTCTTTCTCTTGGTTCTTCATAATAGATATAACCAAAACGCCTCAACTGCTCAATTTCTATACAGATACTATGAATATGCATATCTCTATCCTTCTTACTTTCCGGACTATGCTTGTTGATATGGTTTTTAATAAAATTGCTTCTGTCTATCACTAATTCTTCATCAGTCATAAAAACTACTTGTTCCATGTAATCATCTATAACCTCATTTAGTGTAGAATTAAATGCTTCCAAGTGATACACTTTATTCATCAGCTTCTTTTGTTTCGGTGAATTAACATAATCACTTACATCATCTAAATCCATTATTGGCACTTTTACATAATCAGTCATCATTCTTCTCCGTAGCAATTCCATCTTTTATTATATAACCACATTTCTCAAAAGCATTTGTTAAAGATGCTTTGGCTTCTTTCATACTTAAATCAACCATGGTTCTCTGTATGGATACACAACTAGCGAATGTCTGCATTACCTCATCATAATCAGTAAATGTAATTTTACCATTAGTATTAGTATCTATTTTTTTCTGTAATAAATCCATTAAAGCAATATGATATTCCATAGTTTTCTCCTGCATTCTTTTTTCCCACAATTCATTATCATATGTATCTTTTACCATTTTTCTATTACCTTGCCTAATGCTTGACCGACTTTAATTAAAGGGTTCTTTTTTACTAACCACTCATTTATACTATCTTCCATATATCTAACGCACTTACCAACTTTACTATATGGCAATCCTTCACTTTTCATAAATCTATCTATGCTAGGAATACTCATTTTAAGATATTCAGCTACCTCTTTTTTATTCATTATTTTATTACTCATATTACACTCTCCTAGTTAATTAAAATCTTCACTGCACAAAAGGGAGATTATTAAAATCTCCCAATTGTGGTTTTCTACTTTGGTTCTACTTAACTCACATAAGACCTATTTACTGAACTGATATACATATCGGTTTCTTTGGTTTCTTTTTCATCTTTTATTTCTACTTTTGACTGTTGATGAAAATTAGAATTAATATCACTATTTAGTTGATAATCTCCAATTTTCCTATATAGGTCTTCAAAAGAAAGATTATCTTTAACCGTCTTTTCTGTAAAAATCTCGGTAATTCCACCATCTGTTTTTGGTGTTAGACCTTCTAACTGAATTAGAATTACTTTTAGATTGTTAAGTTCCCGTTGTGATAAGTTTTCCAACTTATTGTGATTAAATTTCATTATCATAATACAACTCCATATTGTTATTATTTGTTTGTATAGAATATCACTTATTGTGTCTTTCTATATATATAAATATCATTAAATATCTCAAAGACCCCTTTTATTTTCATTTATTTTCATTTATTTTTTTGGCTTACCCTTCCCTTCTCGATCGTTTTTCTATTCCAGCTGCACTAATAATAATTGACGGATACTCCTAGCATCTACTCCGTATCTGTATCCATATCCTACTCGGTTGCATTATCATATAATAAAAGGAGTTCCCTACTCCTTTTATTCTCTCCTCAATTATTTTTGCTATATAACTAATTTTCCAATAATAATTTGTGGAGGTCTGAACGGAATGCTGAAGGTTCTTCTAGCTTTGGAAAACCGAATCAAGATTGCCGATAATGGGCTTTAACCTTGTCTAATTCGCATTTTCTTTGTAAATTAGACACTCGGGTTAGATTAAAAATGGCAGTATAAATTGTCTCTACATATCATTTTTGTATGGCCTCTAATTCTTTCCTCTATATCTAACTCAACTTGGCTGATGTTCTTTAATTTATATGAATTGGCAATCCCCATTTAATGCTAGGGTAGTCATTTAATTCAGCAGCATTAAGTTATTATTAGATATGTCTCTTTACCCATTTCACCAAAGGTGTCGCATCCTACGGATACGAGTTAGATGATGAATAAAGCTTTTATTTCATGGTAGGTATAAGGTCAATTGCTAATATGGTAATATCTGGTTTCTTTTATTAGAAACAGGACAGAGAGGGAGAATAGGGATATAGTGTAGTGTCGGTAAAACTCAATCTAGCGAGGAGAAAGTAATAAAATCTACCTATATGAAAAGAGGTTCTTATTTCCCCAAAATAGACATCTGTAAAGGTAATCAACTACTCATACAAAAATTCAGAAATCTCTCCGTATTCGGTGAATTAGACACCTTAAAAGACAGAGGGATATAGTAGTTTCTGTGTGGTTGAGATAGAATATGACCGAGTGGGTTTCAGCATCTCTAATTTCCACTAATCTCTTCTAATTTTCTAAATTATACAGATAGATATTTTATAGCCTATTCTAAAATAAACTGAATTACTTTATCTGTGTCTATATGTGCTATAATATCTAGTGTGTCTCCAATATGACTTGGGTAAAGATATACTAATTGTTGCCCATCACCTTCACTACTACTATAGGTAGAATAGTTAGCAATTGGTTCTGTTATTTCTTGTCCCCAATAAACCATAGTAAAACTATCTAAACTAGTCCAAAATACTCTAGTCATCGGCAAAGTATTATAGTAAATCCTTGTGTATGAACTTTCAGCACCTAATGGATATTTTACTCTATAATAACCATCTCTTATTTCAGCATCCATATATAATTCTAATGGAATAGTCAGTTCTTCTTCTTCTTCCGTTGGGCTAAATAATGCGTATTCTTGGCAACTAATTACTAATAGTAAAATCCATATTATATTATATTTTATACCTTTCCTCTTCTATCATTATTTCTTCTTTCTTCTTTTCTTCTTTCTATTCCTTTCCAAACTCCACTATACTTATCCCATTTCTCTAAGTTGTGTTTTGCAATAGTTCTTATATTGGGTTTTGATTGATGAGCTTCTTCCCAACCATCAATATGTTTCGCCATAGCAGTTTCAACGGGGTTATTCTTACCCTTATCTCCTTCACCTTTATATCTTCTAGACCTTTTAATTCCCATTAAACTTTCTTATACGGGTCATTCATTTTACCACCACTTAATTTAATATCTAATCCAACACTATAAT
>Ga0209279_10001602_pt1 | contig 11636 bp, 24 predicted proteins | sample CoawatmetaG00DNA_3_FD_187508 | JGI IMG/M metagenome (GOLD analysis project Ga0209279, IMG submission 187508) | Marine microbial communities from the West Antarctic Peninsula - Coastal water metaG006-DNA (SPAdes) (version 2) | ecosystem: Environmental > Aquatic > Marine > Coastal ... | reverse complement strand
CATGTATATTGGTATAATGATCTTGGTGGTCTACACAGAGAAGATGGTCCTGCTATAACATCGCCACTGAACAAATATGGTGTAGTAGAAGTATGGTGGTATTTGAATGATAGTCATTGTCCTTCATTTGACGATTGGTTGATTAAGGTTAAGATTAGTGATGAAGCGAAGATGATGTTGAGGTTACAGTATGGGTAATTTAACTACGTTGGTATCGTGTCAGATGATGCATGATATGACACGATTATCAGATGGTTCTTGGGTTGATAACTCTGGTCGTGTGACTTGGTATAATGCTGATGGTCAGTTGTCTAGAGAAGATGGTCCGGCTGTGATTAATATTAATAATAATGTTCGTTGGTTTTATTGTGATACTGAGTATAGGTTTTCTAATTGGTGTTACAAGGTTGGTTGTAGTGATGAAGCGAAGATGATGTTGAGGTTGCGATATGGATAGTGAATTGGTGCTACGAGACAATGGCACTGAGAATTGGCGTGACAAACGAGGCAGACTACATCGGGAAGATGGACCTGCTGTTGTATTTCCGTTGGGCGGTAGAGTTTTGTGGTTTATAGGTGGTATACGATATAGGACATTTTCCGAATGGTGTTTGGATGCTAATCCCACTGAGCAAGAAAAAATGTTGTTGGTATTAAAATATGGATAGTCTTAGTACATTAGAGTCAGAGTCTAATATTAGTGATAGGGATGATGATATCTTAGAATATGCTGCGGTAGAGCAGAGTGATGGAAGTTATCTAGATAGTTATAGTGCGATTAGTTGGTATAATGAAGAAGGTGCATATCATAGATTGAATGGACCAGCAATTACATATCGTCTAGGTTATATGCAGTGGTATCTAGATGGAAAGCAATATTATAAGTTTGATGAATGGTTAAAAGAGTCGTCTATTGCAGAAGAAGAGAAGATGATGTTGAGGTTACGTTATGGATAATGGTAGTATTGGTGGATCAGAATCAGTAGTAGATGGAAGACTTACCTCGTTGGCGTATGATATGCTTTGGCATGGTGCAGAGAAGCAAGATGATGGAAGTTGGTTTCATACAAAGACTCAGTATTTTAACTGTATTACTTATTATAATGAAAAGGGTCAATATCACAGAGAAGATGGACCTGCGCATGAGTTGGGTACGAGTGAAGTATCTTATAAGTGGTATGTTGCTGATATTAGGTGTTCGTTTGAAGAGTGGTGTAATCGTTTGAATAAGACTGATGGTGAGAAGATGTTATTGAGGTTGCAGTATGGTTGAAACACATTATGGTGAGGTATATGGTTCTTCGGGTGCTTGGTTACACAGAATAGATGGACCTGCTCTTACGCAGAGTAATGGTGATGTACATTGGTATTTAAATGGTGATTTACATACGTTTGATGAATGGATTAAATTAACACCTATATCGGATAAAGAGAAGATGTTGTTGAGGTTACAGTACGGGTAAATAGTTTCATAAGAGGAGATATTTAATGCCAGTAAGAGTTACTAGAGTATATACTAATTTAGTTGGTAGTTGGAATGATGTTACCGAAGAGAAGAGTACTGTTATTGCTCATTCTAATTTAAATAATATATTAGTATATAGAAAGTTATGGATCGCAAAAGAGATTTATTTAGAATTAAATGAATTAAATGAAGATGGTACTGTTTGTACTAAAGTTCATGTATATACTGATGCAGCATGGGAAACCATTCAAAGAGAAGTAGATCGTTCTGGACCTGTCAATGATTATGTAAGAGTAGTTGAATCAGAGCCTGAATTTTTAGAGTATCATCATAATTTAAGTGAGCCTGATTGGGATGAAGAAGAATTGATTGGTACAATGGAGTCGTTAGAATTAGAGAGATTAGAAATAGAGAAGAATAAGAAATGTATTTAGATACTGAGTATGTTAAATTATATAATAAACGCACAATGAATGGTGAGTGGTCATCTGTGTCCCTACGTAACAACATTGAGCCCATAAGCAGTGTTATTAGGTGGTTGAAATGTAATTGCGAAGGTGAACATATGGTAGGATTATCACAGGTAATCTTTAAGAATGAAAGTGATGCAATGATGTATAGATTGCATATTAATTAAAGTATAAAGGAATAACAAATGAAATTTATAGCACATAGAGGTAACACAGAAGGTCCTAGTGATGTAGAGAATGAGTTAGACTATATGAAGCACGCATACAACATGGGTCATGGTGTTGAGTGTGATATACAATTATTTAATAATAAGTTATATTTTGGTCATGACGAGCCGCAGCGTCTTGTTGATCATAAATTTATAAGAAATGATGATGTATTCTGTCATGCTAAATCGGTTGATGTGTTATCTATATTAATTAATTTGGGAGTTAATTGTTTCTTTCACGAGACTGATGCAGTGACATTAACGAGTGGTGGTCAGATATGGTGTTATCCAGGAGTACATCCTCTTAATGAAAATGCTATCTGGCTAGATTTACATAATAAATCATTGCCAGATGTGCGTGATGGTATCTATGGTGTATGTGGTGATTACGTTATTAGCGTTTAGTTGAATCTATCTTCTCTGAACGAAGGGTTAACACAAGCAGGGAGATTGCAAACTCCTGTAACCCCAATAAGTTCAGTTAGTGACCAAGACCAGAAGTTGTGATATAATGGTTTGTTATATTCTACATTATGTTCGCCTGTATCAAGAAAGCGTAAATCTATTGCATCATAAATGTCTATTGTATCTATAATTGATTTTACTTTTGGTGTGAATATCATGAATAAATCATCAATACATGAACTATTTGGTGATTTTATTATAGAATTTCCAGTGAATGAAACTTCGATATTTGGTGAGTCAGAAAATGATGTGCCACTAAGTGATTTAAATGTGATTTCTATAAATGGTTGCCAGAAATCTATTATATTTTTATAGTGTGAATTATGATTAACTTCGTCATGTTTACAAAAAATAAGATCCCATCTCCATCTCACATATAAGTCATAACCTTCATCTGCTAATTGGAATGATTTCCAACCAGATATGTGTTGTCCATAACCTCTACGACAATAATCTAATATTTTTTCTACCATTTCGTCGGACATATTCTTATACTGATTTTTTGAGTGATCATAGCCATGATGATCCATCGGGTTGTATTCCATGTCTTCACATATTTCTTTATTAAATGTAATTCGTTTTTCCCAATCGCCCATGACCCAGTCTTCTATTACCTTTTGATTTTCTATAATAGATTTTTTTAATTTAACGCTCTTTTGTGATGGTGGTTTGCAGTGACTCCATGTATGTCCAAAGCAATCTACTTCATGTCCATTTGCTTCTAGATTAGATATAAAGTGTGCTAGATTTTTTGAGGAATAATCATCCCAGTCACGTGTCTCGCCAGATAAGCATATTGCTATTTTCATGTTATAATCCTAATATTGTATGTGCTTCGTTTGGAAGCCAGTGTGATTTCATTCGTTCAGGATGCCATAGTACTGTTACTATATTATCTAAGCACCAACTTTCACAGTATCCTTCGGTATCGGTAGCAAGAGATGTTGCACCTTTTGGAATACTATTTAATACTTCATCGTGTCTACTGTGTACATTGATGATACGATTGTTGTAGCAGACACTATGATTGTCTGTATGGTTATCGTTTGATTTGATATCGCCACCTAATTGCGTGGTAAGGAATTGTGTTCCTCTACTGATGCCTAATATGGGTATATCCCATAGTGTTGCGATGTCTAGTGTTTGTTTTTCTATCTTTAATCGTGTGTTATTATATTGCCAATTATCTGGCATCATACTATTGCCACCAGAGAACACGATCATATCACAATTAATTATTGCGTCAGTATTAAAGTGTTCTAAGTTATTTGGTATTGGGTATAAATAGTGACCTGCGAACATGTCATAGAAGCCGTGATCAATACTATCATACGGTCCGTTACGAAATTCAATAACCCGTTGAGTAATTCCTATATTCATTAATTAATTCCTATTATAATAGTATTTATATTGATTTAATTCCGTATTATTGTTGACATGTAATGGGTATTGCTGTATAATTAATACATAAATCAATTAAAGGTAGCATGTGATGAACTATACAGTAATTTACAGTGATGGTACTGAGCAAATGTTTTATATACGTGGAATGGCAGAGATGAATGCACGCTTATACGATGGTCGTGTAGTAGGTACGCCTGTGCTAAGATTGATAACAGTTGAACCTACACAGTCAATGCTACCAGAATGGGTAGCAGCATAATTAATAATATAAAGAGAGAGTATAATGAGAACTAAAGAAGAAATTTTAACAAACATTGACGAAGTGATGGAAAAGTATGTGACCCCCAATGTCGCCCAACATGGCGGCAAGGTGAATGTATTAGGATTTGATATGAATACTGGTATCCTGAGTACACAACTAAGTGGTAGTTGTAGTGGTTGTGCGAGTAGTGCAGCAACTTTGAAGATGGGTATTGAGAATACATTAATGCATTTTATCTCAGAGATTACCGAAGTTACTGGCGAAGATGATCCTGATTTCAACCAACCATATTATTCTGATGATGGTGGTTTTCCAGACTTCAATGATTATTAAGTAGAGGTTAGTATGGACAGTAGAGTTGTCAATGGTCAAGTCTTAGATTACAGATACAATAAAGTAGGCAACGATAAGTTTGTCTCAAATTTTTATCTTGATAATCATTTTATCGGTCAATTATTTCACATGCGCAACCGAACATGGTCATGTGTCGTGAGGCACAGTATGCCTACCGCACTATCTAGTGTTAAAGGATTTAGCACTAGAGCAGATGCAGTTGAATACATGTTAGAGGCAACTGACTTAGAAGCATTAATAGCAGAGGAAATTTAAAGTGACTACATTATATAAGCGTGATACAAAAGGCAACGTAAGAAGTTGGGTCACAGAAGTTGAAGATGACCAATGGCGAACGTTGTCTGGTATTCATAATGGTACATTGGTTACATCGGGCTGGCGCAAGAGTGATGCAAAGAATGTAGGTAAGGCAAATGCAACTACAGGACATGAACAAGCACTTGCGGAAGCACTTGCAAAACATAATAAACAATTAGAGAAAGAGTATTTCACTAACATAGAAGATATTGATTCTTTCAATTTGTTTAAACCTATGCTTGCCGCTGATTATGCTAAGTTAAAGAAGCCGTTAGGTTTCCCAGTTTTGGCACAGCCTAAGTTAGATGGGATACGTTGTATTGCACGAGCGGATGGTTTATGGTCACGAAGCGGTAAACCTCATTTAGCAATACCACATATTTGGGAAGCATTGAAGCATGTGTTTATTAAGAAGCCTGCCTTGGTATTAGATGGTGAATTGTATAACCATGAACTGAAAGATGATTTCAATTCAATCGTGTCAATGGTTCGTAAATCAAAACCTACCGCAGCAGACATTAAGTTGTCTAGTGAGTTAGTTCAGTATCATGTATACGATTTGGGCACACCCGATATGCCATTGGGAACACGACAGCATGAACGTGTCCATGCATTGCAACATACTCGCGATTGTATTCAAGTAGTTCCTAATGAATTTGTATCAAGTCAGCAAGCGTTAGATGATAACTATGATTCTTTAATGAATAATGGTTATGAAGGGCAGATGATTCGCTTAGTAGGATCAATGTATGAGAACAAACGATCAAACAATTTATTGAAGCGTAAGGAATTTGTTACAGATGAATTTGAAGTTGTAGAAGTTCTTGAGGGCAAAGGTAATTGGTCTGGTTGTGCTAAGAAGGTTGTAGTTAAACTACAAGATGGTACTACATCAGAAGCAGGTTGTCGTGGTACACAAGCACAGATGACAGCGTTGTTGAATGGTGCTAAACCAGATTGGGCTACTGTTAGATACTTTGGGTTCACACCAGATGGTAAGTTACGGTTTGGTGTAATGATTGATCATGGCTTTGGTGAAAGAAAAGATTGACAAGTAAGGCTCCTTATGATACAATAGTTGTATAAGTTAATTAAGAAGCGAGAAGATATTATGACCATGAATACATACATTGTTAGTTTTGAACACGGGCCTCATATGTCAGACGAGATGGAATTACAGGCTGTCAGTAAAGAGGCTGCTTGGATTCACGCAGTTTCGTTCAGTGGTTATAGGTATATTACTCGTAACTGGATTGAACTAAAATCAGTTGTTGACGCGAATAATGTTATTAATGAACAAGAAGCGATTGAAGCAAGTAAAGAAGCATTTGAACAAGAATTTAGAGCATTGCTTGTGAAGTACAATGCAACAGTTCGTATTGATAAAGATGATGGTGGTCACTTTACCCTTGATGGTTCTCGACCAAGTCTTGAGGTATGTCTTGCTGATGAAACGTTTTTCAATATAGATGTTCAAGGAAGTTAATATGCAAGGTAACTATTGACAAGTAAGGCATATTGGTGGTATAATAGTTGTATAAGTTAATCAAAGCAAGGAAGTTATTATGCAAGGTAAATATTCCCCAAACATACCAAAATCTTCAAAAACCATGAGTCATAATGACTTCATATTCACTGCTAAATATATTGAACCAGAAATGATGTGGTTGGCAAAGGGTGAAGAATCAACTTTTAAAAACTATGATGCAGAGGGTTTTGATTCCTATGGTTATAGTGCTTATGATAAAGAAGGCAATTACATGGGTATTGGCGCTGGAATTGATCGTAACGGTTTTACTGAGGATGATTACATGTATATGGATGAAGATGAATTTCTACAATATGTAACAGGAAATATCAATGACGCGAATTAATCTTGTACCACCTAGTGAGTTAGCCGATCAGCATTTAGTTGCAGAGTATAGAGAAATCTTTATGGTCGGTTCATCGTTACAGCGTTCAATCGTTAGTAAGAATTGGACAACAACTAAAGTAACACTGCCTAAGATATTCACTTTGAATACAGGTCATGTCAAGTTCTTTTATGATAAGGGTAAGTATCTATCAGATAGGTACGATGATATTCGTGTAGAAATGATTTTGCGTGGAATGAATCCTGATCCTGCTAGAGTATTTAAATCATGGCAGTTCCCAACCGAACTATACAAGTCTTACACACCTACACCAGATGCGCTAGACATTATACGTGAGCGCATTGCATATCGTATTAGCGAGAAGCCAAATTGGTATCGTTGGACTCCCTATATATGAAAGAAGTAAAGCGTTATTACATCATGAGTAAGCACATGAGTGAACACTTCACGTTTGGAGGTTATTCTTTTGCAGCAGGCGCATGCTATGTTGAACGAAAGTCTTCAATCCCACCAGATTTGATCAAAAGCAACGAGGATCAACGAAGTCGTATTGCACTGATGCATTCAGATTTTGTGTATGATAATTATGAAGACATATGGCATGTTGTAAAAGATAGAACTAATGGAAATCATAAAAATATTATTCCACCACCTACCGATTTATTTATGATGGTACTATCTGCTAGACCTATTGGTGCGTACTAAATAATCATATAAGAGGAATTACATAATGATAAGATGGGGGATAACTGCCAATTCTCATGATGCTGCATTGGCTGTCTTTGATGGAAAAAAATTACTATTCGCTGCGCACAGTGAGCGATCAAGTGGCATCAAGAATGATAAATGGTTGAATGATGAAATAATCAGTCAAGCATTATTACTAGGCGATCCTAGAGAAATACATTGGTACGAGAACGATTTCACTAAACGCCTACGACAAATCAGAGCAGGACAGTATAAGACTGCATTCACTAAAGAAAAACCAGCAACTACATTACGCAACTTGGGCATAGATACTACTTTATTTCCTAATGTAGATCAGTTCACCAAAAGAACATTAACCTATCATCAACATCATAGAAGTCATGCTGCGGCTGGCTATTACACCTCCCCGTATGATAACGCTGCTGTATTGGTGATTGATTCTATCGGTGAGTTTGAGACACTAACTGTATGGCATGGTGAGGGTGATAAACTAACAAAGAAATTCAGTCAATCATATCCAAATAGTATTGGTTTATGGTATAGTGCAATGACCCAGCGTATTGGTTTAAAGCCTAATGAAGATGAATATATATTAATGGGATGGGCAGCGATAGGTGACCCAAGCAAATACTATTATGATATATTGAATGACTTTTTTGAGCCATTGGAATATGGTTCGTTGAAAGTTAAGTTCAAACAGAACTTACATAGAGGTTGCCGAGAGTGGAGACCTGACTTAAATACAGTACAAGATTATGCAGACATAGCGGCTGCAACACAAGCAGTGTATGAGCATGTATTCAGACATTTATTGGTTGAGACATCTATATTGATTAAATCAGATAACATTGTGCTTATGGGTGGTTGTGCATTGAATTGTGTTGCTAATAGTATTGCACATAAGTTTTATGATGGTGTATGGATAATGCCTAATCCTGGCGATGCTGGTAGTGCGATTGGTTGTGTGTTAGATCATTTGGGTACACATGTTGAATGGACTAGTCCTTACTTGGGATATAACATTGCTGGTGATTATCCAGTGAACGCAGCGATGAAAGAATTGACAACGATTGGTATGGTTGGTGTAGCGAGTGGTAGAGCAGAGTTCGGTCCGAGAGCATTAGGTAATAGAAGTTTGTTAGCAGATCCTCGTGGTAGTGATATGCAAGATTTGGTTAACACTGTTAAACAGCGACAAGCATTCAGACCATTTGCACCAGTTATTATGGAAGAGCATTTACATGATTACTTTGAAATGCCAATAGGTTGTAACACGAGTCCGTACATGCAATTTGTAGGTGTGTGTAAGCGCCCAGATTTGTTCCCTGCTATATCGCATTATGATAATACTAGTAGAGTACAGACAGTGACACGAGAGCAGCATCCAGGATTGTATTCATTGTTAGAAAAATGGTATGAAGAGACAGGGTGCCCGATGTTATTGAATACGAGTTTGAATATTAAAGGTGAACCAATGGTAGACACCGAATCTGATGCAGAGCGTTGGACAGAGCAGTATAATGTAAAGGTGGTAACTAAAGATGTTTAATCCAGTTAAGTGGGTAAAAAAGAAATTAGCAGAGCGTAAGTATAAGAAGCGTATGGAAGCAAAGTTAAAGAAGTTACAAGAGCAAGATCCGTACATATACGACTAATAGGTAAAATAATGAAAATATTAATATGTGGTTTGCCCGGAAGTGGCAAGTCAACACTAGCAGAGCCGTTATCTGTTGTACTAGACGCAGTATGGCTTAATGCTGATGCAGTTAGAGAACGATATGATGATTGGGATTTTTCTCCTGCTGGTAGAATGAGACAAGCAAGTCGTATGCAGCATTTAAGTGATGGTGTAGTGTCTGCAAGAAAGGTTGTCATTGCAGATTTTATTGCACCCACTGCTGCAATTCGTGAACAATTTAAGCCAAACTATATTATTTGGATGAATACGATAGAAGAAGGTCGTTACGAAGATACAAATGCAATGTTTGAGTCAGTTACTAACGCGAATTTTACTTGTGTTGCATGGGATAACACTAAGAACATAATTGAAATAGTAAAGCACATTAAAATGGTAATGAATGATAATGAGTAAATTTGACTACAAAAAGCCCACCGCACAGATGTTAGGTAGGTGGCAACCGTGGCATGATGGTCATACTGCATTGTTTAAGAAAGCCCTTGCAGAGACTGGACAAGTGTGCATAATGATACGAGATGTTAGTGGTATCAGTGGAGATGCAGGCGCTGGTCGTACTGTAGCACAAGATGATAATCCGTTTGATATGGAAGCAGTCAACAAGAATATCATTGAAGCATTGACTGTCGCAGGCTACGCAATTGATGAAGAATATATGATACAATGGATGCCTAACATTGTAGATATTAGTTACGGGCGCGGTGTTGGTTATACTTTTACACAGCACGAATTGGGTGCAGATATGCATGACATTAGTGCTACAAAGATCCGTGCTAAAATGCGCGAAGAGGGTAGACTTTGAAGTATAGAATAAAAAGTTGGAATTCTTTGATAGACTTTCGTGATTACCTAGTGAAGTCTAAATCAGAGATAGTTCATCAATTCAATGGACATACATTGATTACAGATCAAGGTCGTTATGGTCTTGCGTTTGGTAGATTAACATTCCATGAAGAGATAATTGTAGTAAAGAAAGCAGTTGCAAAGAAGACAGTTGCAAAGAAAGCACCAGCAAAGAAGACAGTTGTAAAGAAAGCACCAGCAAAGAAAGCAGTTGCAAAGAAAGCAGTTGCAAAGAAGACAGTTGTAAAGAAAGCACCAGCAAAGAAAGCAGTTGCAAAGAAAGCAGTTGCAAAGAAAGCAAAATAGTGGTATAATATACGACTGTACACAGAGAATTAAAAAATATGAGAAATGAGATTCAAGCCGATATAAAATATATCACACGTAATGTATCGGAACAAGAGATACTTGCTACTATGCCAAAAGGTGATTATATCGCAGTATTTGGAACAAGTCATACGTATGGTAAATGTATACGAGGTGATGAGGCGACCATGTTAGACGAAGACGATATGTGGGCACATGCATTAGGTAACAAGTTGGGATTAGAAGTTCTTAATATATCTAAGCCTGGCAATTACAATGTTAATATTGTACGCCAAATGATAGATTTTCATGAATTGCCTGATGAAGTAAAATCAAGGTGTAAGGTAATGATTGCAGAAGTGCGTGCTGGTGATACGGCTGGTATTATGTGTACTGACTTGATTGAACAACCTGATATACCTAATAAACAATTAAATAAAACAATCACAGATAGTTATGCCTTTTTGACGTTGGGTGAATCTATTTACAATTGGGAAAATTCATTGAATGCTCAATTTACAAATCCAATTAGTGAGGGGAGAGAGTTAGAAGAATATTCTCGTTCATTAATTGGTCATGTTGGTCACTATGATGATATGGTAGTACCAGATGCGGTGGTTAGCAATGTCATGAAGTATATTGATAATCATATGAACGCATCATCTGTTTCAATCACACCTTTATTGAGAGACTATGATAATATTAGAACAATGAAGATGATGTCTGATATGGCAAAGATACCGTTTATGTGGTATTGCTGGGATTCGCATGAGGTACTATCACTTGAAGAACAGTTCTTTTGTGAACGAGTGTATGAAAAGACTTCAACTATATTTGATGCACGCATACCAAAATTTGAACTTGGTGTCACACAAGAGTACGATTTCAGATTTGGTGTTGATGAATTAGATAGACAAAAGTGTGATTGTGGTCACTATGGTGAAAACGTTAATGAATGGGTTGCAGAGCAAGTTAAAGAACGAATTATAGAATTAGGACACAGCATATGAATTTAAGAATACTAACCGAATTAGATAGAATACTAAAGAATAACCCAACATTGGCTTCAAACGAGCAGAGTTTGTGTCAAGTTATCAATGGGGTGTTCAACATTACATTGTCATCAGTAGATGTGAGTGATATCTATGCATTGGCAGATATGATTGACAATGAAGTACTGCATAATTACTTCTCTAATGTATGGCAAGCAGAAACAAAGAAATATAAGTACAGTGGATTGAGTATCATTGATGAAGTTAATGCATTGAACCCGCTATCAGTAG
>Ga0209279_10001595_pt1 | contig 11667 bp, 13 predicted proteins | sample CoawatmetaG00DNA_3_FD_187508 | JGI IMG/M metagenome (GOLD analysis project Ga0209279, IMG submission 187508) | Marine microbial communities from the West Antarctic Peninsula - Coastal water metaG006-DNA (SPAdes) (version 2) | ecosystem: Environmental > Aquatic > Marine > Coastal ... | reverse complement strand
ATTATTTTTAATTTATTTTTTTCTTCTTTTATTAAGATTTTTTCGTCTTTATTTGGTGGGTTTAAAATACGTGAACTTTGAAATATAAATATTTTTTTTTTATTATAACATTTCACAATATATTTAACTCTTTTCATATGCCAAGAAGAAGTGATTAAATAAACTTTTTTAAATTTTTTTTTGTTTAAAATTTTTAATAAGAATTTTATATTTTCTATTGTATCGGTTGATTTTTTTTCAAGAATTATATTTTTTTTTAAAATTTTTAGTTTGGTTTGGATATAATTTGACATCACGTTTGATTCCGAATTCCCACCACAAAGTATTACTTTATCGCCATTTTTATATAATTTAATAAATTTATCCAATCTTTTTTTTAATATTGGATGAATATTATTATGTAATTTATAACCCAAAATAGCATATATTTTCATTATATATACATCCATATTTTAATATCATATTTTTTTTATTGTATTGTATATATATAATGACAAAAATAAGTGATTTAGAAAAACGTGTTGCCAAACTTGAAAAGGACATTGCTTCTTTAATGAAAGACGATACTGTAACATTGGAAACAAAAGGTACATCAGCTAAAACAAAAAAAAGTACAAAAGGGAAAAGTACACAAGGGAAAACGAAGAAGAAAAGAAAAATCAATAAATATTTTCAAATGATGCTCGCCGCTAAAAAAGCCGGTGAACCATCATTTGTATACAATGGTAATACATATAAAGGTACTAAACACCCGCGTTTAGGAATGATTTATAAAAAAGCATAATTATTCAACAATTTGAATATCCAATAATGGGTTTTCTTCAAATGAAAAAATAGTTTCTTCACTTATTAAATTATCAAGAATTATATTTGTTTTTTTAATATATATATCATAATAAATCATATTCATAAGAAAAATTAAGGGTAATATACATATAAAAAAATTAAAATCATCTATCATTAATCCAAAATAATAAAAAAATAAAAATGACGATTGTTGAATTTTTAATATTAACGTTGGTTTATAGACTTTTATATTATATTCTATGTTTTGTATATTTTTTCTTTTAAATAATATTTTTAATACTAAAAATAAATATACTATAAAATGTAAAAATGAAAATATAAATAAAAAATATAAAATAATATTTATAAAATTGTCACCATTATCCAAACTTTTTTTCATATTTTTAAAAAATTTTAATATTTGGCATTTTTCAAATACATTAAAATTTAATACCTTTATTGTAAAGAAATCATAGGAATAATCAATTGCACCATATGCAAAACTTAACCAAGTGATAAACATATACCTATAAACTATCAAATAAAACCAATTTTTTACTTTATAGTATGATAGGTCTAGACCACGATGTATTATGAAATTAAATTTGCAAATTTCACAGTTATCCCTCTTTTCTGGATTATTTATATTAACATTACGCCATTCATTTAAACAATTAACGTGAATATATTTTTGTGTTCCTTTGCATAAACACGGTGATATTAAACTATTATCTTCATCGTCGTTTTCGCAAAAACAAATTCTACAAATGTCAATATCATTTTCAATGCCATGTTCGACCTTATTTTCAACATTATCTTCAACATCATTTTCAACATTATACTCGACCTTATTTTCAACGGATATATTATATACAATTTGTTGCAAATCTTCTTTAAAAATATTATTTAATTTTAAAGATTTTTCATATTCTAAACTATTAATTTTTAAATTTACAGCCATATTTCTTAATATATTATGTTTTTTTATTATTAATATTTATTATATTTATTATATTAATATTTATTATATTATTAATATATAAAATGTCTGAAACTACCAAAACGTCGGAAGATACCGAAACATCGCCGTTCGATGATTATCTTGGTCCAAATTACCCATACCATAAAAATATTTCGACACCAGAAGAAATGAAAATGTCGCCAAAAGGCGATTTAACGTCATTAGCCACAAATGTCGTTGGTTTAATTAATTACGGTAGTTTATTAATGACTGGTGATACTATTGCAAACAAAAAAATAAAAAATGAAATGGGGAATTTAGGTTCACAACAACCTCTAGGTGATAGAATTTTTATTAAAACAGTTGGTGAATGTTACCCATCGAATCGAGATGGAAAATATATTGACCCATCTAGCAATGATTATAAAATTCTAGAAAATCAGGACAAACCGATAAAAACAGACAGATATGTATTAGTAGACCATATACCAACTGGAAATATACCCGGTTTAGGTAATTTATCAGCAATGAAGGGATTTATACCTGGTTTAATGGACAATATTTTTAAAATGGACCCAACTAAAATATTTACAGCAATGACCGCAGAAGCCATACCAAAATGTTATAATTTAAATTTTCAAACAATTACATATGATGAAGACAAAGATACCAGTAATCAACACGTTGTAGAATATAAAGACAGGTGGGTTAGTATTGAAGACTTAAAGGATTTAAACCCTTGTACATTTAAACCGGGGAAGAAGGATGTAAAAGGTGGTCCTAAAAACGGTAGTGCTGAAATAAATGGCGTCGCTCAAAATAAACACGTTGGTGGGGGTAAATATATAAACCCTTTGGATGAATTGGAAAACCCAGTCAGTTGTAATTGGATAGAAAGTTCCAAAGATGGTTTTGCTAATTTATTTAAAATGAAAAATTCAGAAGTTAAAAAATCAATTATTAATGTAAAAAATAAACCAATCGCCAAAATATACAATTTTTCATTTGGTTTATTATTAACTTATTTACTTTTTAAAGTTTTGAAAAAAGAACTTTAATAAATTGTAGAATTAATAAATTGTATGTGATAGAATAATGGAAGAAAGATAAAACAATACACCTAAAAGAACATGAATATATATATTTGTTTCAAAATTCAATCCTAAATAATTAATAATTTTTTGATGTGGTGAAATTTCACTAACAGGGTAAAAACCCCAAAATATCGAATTTATTATTAATATTGAAATAATAAACAACTTAATCATATAATATTTTATTAAATTATTTTAAAATATTATTTTTAATCCATTATAATGCATCATTAGCAGCATCTTTAATTTTATAAATTACCCACATTTGCATTTTCCACATCATAACCTGATGTATCTAATGCATTTACACCGGCTTTGTCACCGGCTTTATCACCGGCATTTACACCTGCATTTACACCAGCATTTACACCGGCTTTGTCACCTACTTTATCACCTACTTTATCACCGACCTTTTCACCTGCTTTGTCACCGACCTTTTCACCTGCTTTGTCACCGACCTTTTCACCTGCTTTATCACCGGCATTTTCACCAACTTTAGCTTGTTTTATCGGTATTTTTTCTTTATCAGTATATGGTCTTTTACAACAGGGACAAACGTTATCCCTTTCACTTTTATCCACCATTGCATCCATAAGATTATTAAATGTTCTTGAAACCTGTTGTTTGGCTGTTTTTTTTATTTTATTATTAGCATCGGTTAATGATTTTAATGATGATTTTTTTAGGTCTTCGCCAAATCCACTAATTTGTTCTAATACTCCGATTTTTTTTGGGCAATTAGTCGTGTCTTTATTCGTATCTTTATTCGTTTCATTATTTACTTCCTTTACCGTTTCACTATTTTCAGCTTTATATGCATCTTCTTTTGTTTTCCATTTAAATACATTCAATACATTATCAGTCCATCCACCACCTTTCATTCTTTTCTTTCTTTTCTTTTTTGTTTTTACTTTTTTACCTTTGTTTATTTTGCGTCTTTTTAAAACTTTTTTTTTTGTTCTTTTTGCCATTATGTATATATATTTAATTTATTAAAAATAATAAATTATATATTAAAAATTAATAAAAATTAAAAAAAATTAAAAAAAATTAATTTAAAAATATTTTATACACGTTTGTGAAGTTCCAATGCTACTAAACCTCCAGCGACTTGGGCTAAAATATAAGGTGCAGCGTCGTTCATTCGCATTTTTTTCGCAGCCACCATCATAATACTTACAGCTGGATTAAAATGACCGCCTGATATTTTACCACCTACCATTATAGCTATGGCTAAAGCCAAACCGATTGCTAAAGGATTCCCTATAGCTATAATTACATATAAAAAGAAAATAGTTCCTAAAAATTCTACTAATAACTTTTGAAACATTATAATATTTATTTAGATATTAAATTAAAACGAAAATCTTGGAAATACGGCGCTGAAATATATTTTTTGTCCCGCATCACCACCCGTCCCACTTATGTTACCTTTTATATTATTTAACCCCCATAATTGTGCTCTTTTACCAGCCCTGGTTTTGACTTGTACTTTTTTTAATAATGCTACGCGACTTGAATTATCAGATGTAGGACCAGCAGTACCATAGGATTTTCGTATTTTTTGTATGTTTATTATATTTGAAATCATTTATATTAATTATATAGAAAATAATTTATCCAAAGGTATTTTCCGCACAGACATAAATATATAAAAACCCATCAGCATCTTTGTATTTACGGTATACTTCATCCATAAAAACATTTCCAATTAAAGCTTTACTATTAACAAAAAAATACATTGATTTTTTTTCGTTTATATTCAAACGTTTTCTTATAATATAAAAAAACGTAGAACTTTTGATATCGGTTGGTATTAAATATTTATGTCTATCTAAATCAGGCAATTTATTGGAAACATTGCATATGACTGGTAGTCTATTTGGGTATTTTTCAATAATCGCTTTGGATTGTTTACATCGCTCTTCGAAAGATATTTTTTTTTTAAAATTAAATTTTATTTCATCTTTATCTAAAAAGTCACCAACTTTTTTAATAGAATTATTAATAGAATTATTAAAAGTATTTTTTATATATTCTACACTCATGTGATATATCCTAATATTATTATGAGTATTTATTTTGCGCGCGCTCTCATTTTTCTTCTTCTTCTTTGTAACCGACGTACCCTCTTTTTCTTCCATTTCCATCGCATTTTAGCAGTTGATTTTTTATAAGGTGTACCATGACTCATTTATATTAAAATTGAATATTATTTTTAATATTATTTTTAATATTGTATTGAATAATTAAACCAAAAAAATGGAAACCAAAATGGAAACCAAAAAAAATGTTATCATTATTGATGGGAGTTATTTCGTTTTCTTTCGATATTATGCAGTTATATCTTGGTGGAAAATAACAAAAAAAGACCCTTTGCCTGAAAAGCCGTTTGAAAGCGTAGAGTTCGCAGAAGCATTTAAAAGATTATTCATAAAAAAGATAAAAGAAATACCTATAAAATTAAAAATCAAGAATCCAATTATTATCGTAGGTAAAGATTGTCCGAGAAAAGATATATGGCGTAATGAATTTATTGAAAATTATAAAGGTACTCGCGATAACAGTAAATTTCATGGACAACCCGGGTTTAAAATGGCATATGAACATTTATTTGAAGAGGCTGGTGTCAAATATATTTTGGACCATCCGAAATTAGAAGGCGATGATTGTATAGCAATCGCAACTAATCATTTAAAAAATACTGTTGAAAATATTAAAATAACAATTATAACCGCGGACCATGATTATATGCAATTGATTGACAATGAAACCGATATATATACTTTAAAATATAAACCGTTAAGAACTAAAAAGAATTCGACTTATAATAGTGAATGTGATTTATTTTGTAAAATAATAACAGGCGATAAAAGTGATAATATAGGTGGTGTATTTAAAAAATGTGGTAAAGTTACTGCGCTAAAATTGTGGAATGATAAAAAATCTCTCCTAATAAAATTACAAAATGATAATTGTATGAACATTTATGAAAGAAATAAAAAAATCATTGATTTTAAAGAAATACCGAAAGATTTATTGGATGAATTTTTAAAAACCAATTATTTTAAGATATAAATATATGAAGGAAATTTATAAAAATACTATAAAAACAATTGGATTTCAAAATAAAATTATTAAGAATTTTATAAAAAAAAATTCGAAACCAAAAACATATTTAAAAAGTAAACCAGATTTAAAAGGTAAAACTGAATTTAAATGTAAACCTGAATTTAAAAAAAAAAGTTAATAAAATTTTCCAATATACCTTTCTCTTTTTTTTGATAATCGATGATAAATTTACTAGTTAATAAATTTTTTCTAAAAGTCGAATCTATTTCATTATCACCGAAATCATCTTCGTTGGATTCATCTTCTTTGGATTCATCTTCGTTAGTTTCATATTGCATATATTCTAATAAAAAATCATCACCATGTTGTTTTTTTTGTTTTAAATTTGCATTATAATTAAGTAATTTTTTATATGATAATTCTTTTTTATATGATAATTCTTTATAGTAAGTTGGTAATTCGGTTACCTTTTTAAAATATTTTTCAGACAGAACTGCATTTTTAGGAATAAGTGTATTTGAAATATCAATTAAATTATTTAATTTATAATTTAAAATATATTGATAAGCTTCATTAATTTCTTTACATAATTTATCATCATGTGCTTTATCTGGATGTGTTTTTCTCATTAATTTTATATATATTTTTCTCATTTCTTCTAAAGGTGTTGTTTCTGTACATCCCAATAAATCAAAATACTGTTCCATTATTTTTGTATATTAGTATGTAAAAATAATTTATAAATTTAAATTCAAATAATTTTAAAATAATTTTAAAATTATTTTAAAATATTTTAAATGTTAAAGACATTTAAAATATAGAGATAATTATTAGATATTATTAATAATGATTATTTTAATTTTAATTTTAATTGTAATTATTTTCACTTCTTATTATTTTTTTTATAATAAGACTGAACCATTCATTTCTTCCAACGAATTTAAAGGTGCAAAAAAAGGATACGTCTTTAAAAATGATAAAAAAGGTATTGGTTATTATTTGGATAAATAACTTATTGGATTTACTAACATGACAATATTCATGTGGTATTTGAATGAAATTATTTGAATGAATTATTTGTTATAATTCTAGGAACAGCATTCATCGTCGTTAATTCTTGAAATAATAATTTACATGAATATGGGATTTTGACTCTACTAAACGATACAAAATTATCACAAGTTTTACAGTTATAAATATGTTTTTCATCATTGTAAATTGCGATTAACCCACATAAATCACAAACATATACTTCATATTTATCACTACACGAATATGTTCTATCGTAAACTACGCCAGCTGCACCATGTGAAATCATACAATCTCTTTCCATTTCACCAAATCTTAATCCTCCATCTCTACTCCTTCCTTCTTGTGGTTGTCTTGTTAAAACAACCATTGGTCCAATATTTCTAGAATGCACTTTATCGGCAGTCATATGTTTTAATCTTTGATAAAACACAGGTCCAATAAATATATTACTTTCTAATTGTTCACCCGTCATTCCATTATATAATATTTCTTCACCGTGTTTTTCATAATTTAACTTCTCTAGATTTTTACAAATTTCTTTAATTGGGTATTCGCCAAAACTAGTACCATCACCAAACAAACCCAAATCTAACAAAACTTTACCTAATAATGTTTCTTTTAATTGAGCCATTGTCATTCTACTTGGAATACAGTGTGGGTTAATAATGATATCTGGTTTCAATCCCTGCGCTGTAAAAGGCATGTCTTTTTCTGGAATAATTAATCCTATTGTACCCTTTTGTCCATGTCTCGAACTGTTTCCTGTCCAACATGGTGGGGAAAATTCATCTTCTTTATAATAAAACAAGTGTGTATCCGGTACTTCGATACAACCAACCTTACCAGTATATTTTATATATTCCTCTACTTGTATATTTTTCTCATTTACATGTCCGTGATTCACTTGTGGTGTATTTTTACTTTTGACGATTCTAATTGATAAACTATCATAATTAGATATTATAGGTCTACCATTAATAATACTTTTTCTACCCTTTTCACTTCCCTTATATAATTTAATAGTGCCAGACCACCCACAATGTAATGCTAATCTTTGGATGTCATTAGCTAATTTATAACTGGAAGTAAAATATCCAGCAGAACCATTATTATTATAACTTCCATCACCCTGAATAAGTGAGTTCATAAGTATAATAGCTTGTCTTTGTGATAAATTCCATACGATTTCAGGTAAATATTTATTAGAAGCGCCCACGGATAATATCTTAAAATAATCAACCAATTCTTTATATGTATTACCTATTAAAACACGGTCATTTCTCATATTATGATGTATGTCCATATTATCAAGTGTATTTTTAATAAAATCCCGTTTTCTTTTCTTTTTCATAGAAATTGCAATTCTTCTATGTTTCGTGCCTTCATCAACCCAACCATCCGCAATAAATGATCCCAATAACTCCAAGAAATCATCCATTTTATATTTTTTATCTCCAACTTCCATAAACTCAATATCTTTTTGAATATTATTAGCGTTCTTTTTATAACGAACACGCTTACCAAAAGCATCTTTTGCTTTAACGAATTCAAAATTCTTTTTATCCCTCTTCTGAATATATACTTTATGATTTTTAGTACATAACATATTTATTTGTTGAGATTTAAGATGATATAGTTCGTCGTCACAATCGAATTCATATTTATCAACTGGATAAATATAATCTAATGAAGTTCCATTATTTAATGTTGCAACTTTATGTTTTTTAATATCAATATCTTTTAACTGAATCCATCCCACATCAGTAAGAACAAATGATGTTAATTTCAGACAAAATTTATCTCCGATACTTGGTATTCTATATGTTCTCGTTCGTATTTTAGCAAATGTATATCCGTCACCATTCCTATTAATATAATTTTTATCTACAAAACATGACTCACTTGTTCTATAAATTTTACTAAAATCTTTGTATTTTATAAGTTTTGTCGGGTCATTTCTATTTTCTTTAATTGGAACAACTTTTCCAATAATAATATCTCTATTTTCGATTTTTGTATTTTCAGGAATAATACCGTTTTCATTTAATTTATCATAATTCGCAAATTTAACACCCTTCGTCCTAGCTTTATCCGCTTTACATCGGATTTCTTCATCACCATGTATGTTTTTATCTTCATCCTTTTCCGTATGATAAATGGTTGCCGAAAACAACCCTCTCTCAATAGAACCCTCGTTAAATATAATCGAATCTTCTTGATTATATCCCGTATATGTCATAATAGCCACAATAACCATACTACCACTCGGAATTTGATTTAATTTAATAATATTCATAATACGGGTGTCAACAAGAGGTCTCATTGTATAAGTTTGTACATATGCGGTTTTATCCATTCTATGTTGAAAATTAGTTGTATACGTTCCCATCGCTTGCTTGCCCATAGCACATTGATATGTATTTCTCGGAGATTGATTATGCTCTGGAAAAGGAATACAACTAGCAAGGATTCCAAAAATTGTACTTGGGTGTATTTCGCAATGTGTATAATTATAGTAAACATCCTTATTGCTTTTTAATTTTGATGGTTTTATAGCTATTAAAGCACTGTTTTGTTCAGCGGAATCAACATATTCAACAATCGATTCGTCTAAAACGTGGTTCAGACATAATTCATCCCAATCGCAATTTTTATCAATATATTCTTCCGTTTTTTCATCTATTAATAATTTATTATTTTTCACTTTAAAAAGTGGTCGACATAAACGACCTGCGTCGTTGCAAATAAATATTTCTTTATTTTTATAATTGAAAACAATACTCGTATATATATTGAAAATTCCTGAATATTTATAAAATTTTAATTTTTTAAATAAATTGTTTGGATTTTTGGCTATACCAATCCACGAACCATTTACAAAAACCTTAACTTTTCCAAAAAGATTTTCAAATTTACTATTTTCATCTAATTTTATAACTTTATCTTTTAAAATATTCAATATCGGTTCAATTTCCGATTTTATGGTGATGTGTGAAAGGTAACTAATATTTTTAACAACGCCAACACTCTGTCCTTCTGGTGTCTCCGCTGGACAAATAAAACCCCATTGTGTATTATGTAATTTTCTAGGAGGAATTAATTTACCACTTTTATCAATCGGTGTATTAATGCGTCTCAAATGACTTAATGTTGAAATATAGGTTAATCGATTTAGCACTTGTGCGACACCCACTTTTGCCGAATTTGTGTTTTTAATACCAAAATCACCCGTTGCCAGTGCCCTTTTGATACCATTCTCAATTGTGGTTGATTTGATTATTTTATAAATGTTGGTTTGGTTTATGATATTTTTAATATCATTTGTGGATTGCCAAGACCCATTATTAATTTCTCTTACAATTTGTTTACCCATATCTTTGACTAATTTGTTAAAATAATTTCTGAAAAGATTATTGATAAGTGTACCGGCTAGGTCGAGTCTTTTATTTGTATAAGAATCTCTGTCATCTGGTTTTCTCCAGCCAAAACTGGTTCGTAATAATTTATTAATCATGTAACCGAGGAAATAAACTTTTTCTACCTGTGTGGTACAATGTGGGTACAAATCATTTTCTAACACGCTCTTTGTAAATTCTCTTTTTTTCATTTCACCCATCTCTTTTGTCATTTTTATAGGTGTATACATGACATAAGTGACAATATAATTAAAACATTCTTCTTGTGTTGTGTATTCGTTGGCAATTATCATGGATGCTTTCAAACTAAATAACATTTGTTCTAATTCTTTATCGTGAATATTTAATAAGATATAATTTGAAATTTCTTTATCTGAAATAATACCGAGTGCTCTGAAAAGTATAAATATTGGAATTGGTTGTTTTATTCTTGGTATTTGAATATCTATACTGTGGCCATTGCCATTATTTCTAGTAGCTATGGTTATATTAATTTGTTTTGGCGATATACATTTATCCAATGGAATTGATTTTATTTCGGCCAACCAAGACCATTTATTATTGTTTTTTTTAATATTAAAACACATTACATTGTTTTCAGCAGCTCTTTCTTGGGCTAAAATGGTTTTTTCAGAACCACTTATTATAAAATACCCACCAGGGTCATGATTACATTCCTTTGTAATTTCTGCATTATAATGTGAAAATTGTTTTAAAATGCAAATATTAGATTTTAACATAATTGGTATTTTACCAACGTGGATTGAAGGTATATTTTTGAAAACAGTTTCAATTTTTTTAAAATCCTTACCCGATTTTCTTAATATTTTAATATTAAGGTCAAGGGTTATTGGACTAGAATATGTGAAATTTCTCAATCTTGCTTCGTGTGGAAACATGGTTTTCGTTGCACCATTGTTTTCATGAATTTGTGGTCTTAAAATTTTCAAATTTGAAAAGTTTATTACAATTTCAATGCAGTAATGGCCAGTTTCTTCCTTTTCTTTCTCGGAATGGATTTTTACGGGATTAAACATTTGAACTGTATCGAAAAGTTGTTTTTCTATGAACCAATTATACGATTCGAGTTGATGTCTAACTAACCTTGTCAAATATTTATCTTTAAAATACGATTCAATTACTTTCCAAGAGATATTATCGAATTTTTTTTTCATATTTTTTTCCATATTGTCCATATTTGTTGCCATATTTGTTGCCATATTTTTATATAATTAATAAAAATTAATAATATTTTTTTTATCAATTTAATAAATTTAAATCCAATTAGATTTATCTTTATTAATAT
>Ga0209279_10001592_pt1 | contig 11678 bp, 11 predicted proteins | sample CoawatmetaG00DNA_3_FD_187508 | JGI IMG/M metagenome (GOLD analysis project Ga0209279, IMG submission 187508) | Marine microbial communities from the West Antarctic Peninsula - Coastal water metaG006-DNA (SPAdes) (version 2) | ecosystem: Environmental > Aquatic > Marine > Coastal ... | reverse complement strand
CCGTGCTGCGGATACCAGCTTGGCCAGCGACCATATGTGGCCGCACCCAAAGGCCGTACATATGAACGCAAGCGATCAAAATACCGCCGCTCATATCTTGCAAGAGGGAGCCGTCCACATATGTAGTCACCCCGAGTGGCACTACATCGCGCCGGGCAAGCCGACCCAGAACGGCTTCGTCGAGAGCTTCAATGGACGCATGCGCGAGGAGCTGCTCAACGAAACTCTGTTTTTCACGGTTCGCCAGGCCCGTTCGATCCTGGCCCGTTGGGTCGACGACTACATCAACGAGCGCCCGCACTCCTTCGCTCGGCTACGCCACCCCGTTGGCGTTCGCCGCCGAACTCGAACAGCAACGGGCGGGGTTAACCCCGCCCGTTGCTTCACCTGCGCTCATGCGCGACAACACCGGTCGGTCTCTGGTTGTCGCTGGATGAAAGGCGGGGGGCACGTCATCGCTGCTACAGGCGTGTAAGGCAAAGCCAGCCATAATGGTCATCGCGGATTGATACGACGGAGCTATATGACATCGTATCACGGCTCTGTGTAGGGTCGCTTTCGTCCCCGGCCCGTCCCCGTGCCGTTTGATTGTCCAAAATAGGATCGGCATAACCCATGTTGAAGCGAATAACGTCGATGGTGGCAGATGCCGCTCAGGTGTGGATTTCCTCTCAACCGGCGTTGCGGCGCGAACACAAGATCGTTCGCAGGGCGCCGGTTATCTTCACGACAAGGGCACCGGAAAAGCGTGTCGTGGTCGATATTCCGTCAAAATATCACTCGCATAATCTGTCGATCGCAAAAACCGATTCAGGGGTTGTCGCTCTTGTGCGCGCGGTAAACTACACGCTCTCGGGATTTCTTCAGCGGATTACCGTTTCTGGTGGGCCATCCGCCGTCGACTCGGAGAACTGGATCGTCCGGTTCAACCAGAATCTGAATCAGACATCCATCGCCAAGCTCGATGAGCGACATTACCGGACGGCCATTACCGACGCCAAGAACGGACTCGAGGATCCACGGATCTTCATCCTCGACCAGCAGATCCACGCCATCTGGTCGGCCGGCAATGTCCGTTCCAAGGATTGGACAGATGTTTGCAACACCATGGCGGTCGGCCGGATAGAAGAGAACGCACTAGTCGGACTGTGCCTGGTCTCGTCCCCCCATGGGCAAAAGCGCGAAAAGAACTGGATGCCATTCGTCCGCGAAGGGAACCTGGAGATCGTCTACGATGCGTCGCGCATGGAAACCTATGCGCTGCCCCTGCCGAACGATATGACGGAGCCATCTCGCATCGAGCCGCAAGCGACAGGCCTGCTGCCCGAAACAGCGGGAGGGCTATCTGGCTTTTCCGGATCCAGCCAGCTCATCGAATGGGAAGATGGCTATGTCTTCGTGGTCCATTATGCGTGTCGCAAATTGCGCAGCGCTTCCATGAAGTTCCTGCCATTCTATTATCTCAGCCAGGTCGTGCACGTCGACCGTGATATGCGTCCTGTGTCGATGTCGCGTCCGTTCTTCTTCGAGAAGAAGGGTACCGAGTTCTGCGCCGGTCTGATCGTAGACGCCGACCATGCTACCTTTTCTTATAGCATCGACGATCGGATCAGCGTCATCGCCCGCATGACGGTCGATCGGTTCCGTGAATTGGTGACCCAGGTTCAGCTATAGGATTGGCGCCGGTCCGACCCCCATAACCGTAAAGGCCCCCTGCCCCCTGGATGATCCGAAAATCATCCAGGGGGCAGGGATTTAGACCAAAACAGTGGTTAGGATGGGTCGGTGCGGATTGCCAATTCGCCCACCCCTCGCCTCAGACCAGCCCCCATCGCATCGCTGGATGGGAGACGGGTTTCGCGCCGCCAGATGCTGTACACCCAAGGTATGATGACCAACAGGATAACGGCCAGGAATCCAGCGAACATCATCGTGCTCGACACCCGAGACAACATGAAGTTGTTGATCGCAATCAGCATGGCGAAGGTGATGTTCTGCCAGATGAACGGCTCGCGCTTATTGGCCCGCACGGCGTAGGAAAAGACGTTGATGATCTGAAAGGCGACGCAACTCGCCATCAGAAATGCCAGCGCGGAAAGATCGCCGATGCGCTGTCCGTAAAAGGGGAGCGCGGTCTTCACCATGGCGACGGCGACCAAGGCGGCCGCTCCGATCGCGAAAGTGAAGGCGGTGGATTTCAGGACGATGCGGCCCGCGCTGCGACGCAAGCCATCGACTTCGCCGCGTGCCCAGAGCTGCGCGAGTTTGGGCATCGAGGTTTGCAGCCAGGCCTGCCCCGCCATGTTGGCGAAGGAATAGGCCTGGATGAGAATGCCGACACGACCTCCCTCGATCGCCCCCTGATAGTGGAAGATGAACGGCACGAACGACTGGTTGATGATCAGGTTCGCGATCCAGCTCACCCCGATCTTCCACTGCACAGGCCATACGTCGCGCCACCAGCTGATTACGTCGTGCCCGGCCGCCTTCGTGCCGCGCAGGCGCAGCACGGGCAGAAGCGGCGGAACATAGAGCGCCAGCAGCACCACCGACACACAGGCCTGGGACAGCGCGAGCGAATAGAGGCCCAGGCCGCACGTCATCGCGATCCATAGGACGATGCAGGACAACGCCGTCGCGATGAAGGCCGCCCGCTGCGAAAGATGCATCAGGTCCATGCCTTCCAAGATCGCACGCAGGGTATAGACGACCAGGTTCGTCGAGATCGCCAGCACCAGAAGCGCCCAGGGCATCTGCCATGTCAACGTCGTGGCGTTCGGCGACGTGCGGAAGAATATCCACCCGCCGACGCCGATCAATAATATGGATGCCGCGATCATGAACGACGTCCAGATCGAGGCGACGCGCAAAAGCGAAGCCAGGCGCGCCTTGGTCCGTTCGGGAGCGTGTGCGCATCCGTCGACGACCTGCACATTGACCCATTCGTGGCTCATGAACTGGGTCAACAGGAAGTTGAACCCGAATTCCGCCAGAGTCATATAGGCGATGAAATTCAGGAACGCGTAATAAAAACCCTGTTCGACAGGACGGAACACGGTCGTTATCAGGACAAGGTTTACGGAGAAAGATACGATCTGCCATACTCTCGAGTACAGAAAGTATGAGACAGACGACGCAGGATTGAACTTCGAAAGCTTTCGAAAAACCACCGATTCCTCCAGCCGGAACCTTAATTTTAAAGATGAGCGTCGGTTGCGTAATAGGGGCGGATGCGACCGAAATGAGCCTGACCGACCTATCCATGATCCGCGGATGCAGCGTCAGCCTGTAGCCGTTTTCGACGGAAAGGAAAGCGCGATCGGAACGGCGACCGACTGCGACCGCTATGCCGTCGTTTTTCATAGCTTCCTGAACAGCCCATGGGCGCGCTAAGAGAGGCCAAGGCTATGGCGCGGCGGTTGGTTTTGAGGGAAGAATGATGTCTGCCACAGATGATACCGCTTTTCCCACGACCGCTATGCCCTTGAGTTCCTCCAACTTCCGGTCTTTCGACCGCGATCTGCTAGACAATCAGCGTCCTTTTAGCTCACGGGGCCGCGCAGCATGACCATGTCTTCCCAGATGCAGCGTCCTCCAGCCATGCAGAGCCTCGTTCGCTATGTAAGGCCATGGCCGCTCTGGCCGCGCAATATGGCGATCGTCCTGTCCTGTGCGTTGCTGATCGCGGCCATCATCGTCGTGCCTATATTGTTTCCCCTGCAGGCGGGCGACGCCGAAACCGTGGCGACGATGGCCGGAAGCGCCGACTCTCCCGAGGCGTTTGACGGCTATGGCTTTATGTCGCTCATCTACGCCCATACCAATGCCGGTTTGCGCAATCTGATCCTGTTCGGTTTCGGCAGCGTGCTAATCACCATGTTGCTGTGGTGGCTGCGTATGCCGCGCACCTTGGCGATCGCAGGCTTCATGCTGCTTGCGCCATTGACCCTGTACCTGCCGTTCTTCGTGAAAGACACGTTCACGGCTCCGCTCGCAATCACTGCGGCCTTTCTCCTTACCCGCGGGCGCACGGCCTTATGGGCAAAAATTGCCGGCGTCACGATATTCTATGCGGCCTATGCCGTGATTTTCCGGCAATATTATTTTCTCATCATTCCGGTGTGGTTCTTCCTCGTCCTGTTCATAGAAGCACCGGGTTCGTGGCGAGTGGTACTTTTAGTCGCAATCCCGATCGTCATGGTGGTGATACCGAAGGAAATATACGACACGCTTCAGGTGCAGCGCGACATGGTGAACATGGCACGGGCCGGGTTCGCCGGGGAAGGCAATCGAAGCGCATTCCTGAACCTAGTCGAGCCGAACGGCGTATTCACGTTCATTGTCAATTTCTTCTATGCGGCGGTACGGCTCAACCTTCCCTTTGATCGCCTCGCACCCAACAACATTTTCCTGTTCATGAATGTTTGCCTCTATTTCTGGCTGTCGGTATCCGGTATGCGCAGCGCAAACCGGATCGTCTCCTGGCCGGCGGCATTGTTCTTTGCACATATTGTGGTCATCACGATCTTCGAGCCCGATCTTGGTAGCTATTTGCGACATGCGAGCACAGCCATTCTGCTCCTCGCCCCGAGCATGGCCATGTGGGACAGCGTGTACCGCCAGAAAACTGCGGGGAATGCCTAGTCCGGCATCGACCCGGCCCCGGTCGTGGCGTGCGTCCGGAGTTTTTGATTGAGGCCGCGTGGTCGCGCAGATCGAAGTGCGGACACTCTCCGCATGATCGTCCCGGCGATGCGTCCAAGTTGAGTAACGGCGCCAGTTGGACTATCCGTCACCGGCATCGCCCGGGGCAAGGGCGATCATCGAGGCACATAATGACCAGCAAAAAGATCATTGGACTTCAGTGGCTGAGAGCGATTGCCGCTTTATTGGTGCTGATGGCGCACAATCATGACGTCATGTACCAATATGGCGTCCAGATTTACGACGGATGGGTCGGCGGTATCGGCGTTGATATCTTCTTCATCATCAGCGGTTACGTCATGTTCAGCCTTATGTCGGGCAAGCCCCGGGGTCTGACGACCGCCTATGACTTTGCTGCACGGCGTGTCGGCCGCATCATCCCGATCTATTGGTTGATGATCGTCGCAGTGATCTTCGTCTGGTCGATGACGGGGGCCGACATGTTCAGCGATCTGAACGACCGGTCGGGCATCCGCCGGTTCGTGCTGAACCTGTTCTTCATCGACAAGAAGCCGATCGTCACGGTGGGCTGGACGCTGTCCTATGAGATGCTGTTCTATGCGCTTTCGACCATGGCCCTCGCCTTCTTCCGACGCGGCTATAGCAGGCGTCACCTCAAGGTTTGTGCGCCAGACAACGATTTGGCAGACATAATGCGAACATCGGCTAATTAGCGAGCTTGAGGCGCGACATGGGATCGTTGAGCTGGCGGAATTCACCGCCAGGCGGACGCTCCGCCTGCCCTCAAAGGCAGCCGCCGGGCAGGCTACGCCGCGGGGTACGATGCTACTGACATGGCCAAGCCTTCGCTAACGAGCGTTCAGCTCCGGCCACCATATGAACACTCATAAAATAGCTATTCTGCTCCGCCCAGCGTAAATATGCCGCGCGCAGCGCCGATCGGTCATAGCGTGGAGCGCGGCATTCCGCTTTTCGCGCGACGATCATCATGTCGAGCACGCCTTGGAGGTAAGCGCCGCATCGCGGCTCATTCGCTTGACAGCTTACGAACAACGCCGAGCCCGTCGCCGACGCGGGTTCGGTTTGGCCGATCGCACTATCAGGCAGGGCGGCCAAAGCGGCGCATAACAATATCCATCGCCTTGGCCGCATTTTCGTCTCCTATTCCGCAGTATCATTTCGGAAGGGGCGCACGGCCCTCGACGGCCGGCGCCCCGTGCTGATCCATCATTCGCGGCCGAGCACCTGGCCTTCGGGCGTGACGAACAGTTCGATCGTCTTTCCGTCGCTGTTCTTGCCCTTGATTTCATAGAGCGTGCTTCCGTCCGCCTTTCGGGTGACTTGCTCCGCTTTGCTTATTGACGCGAGTTGCGCGCGTGCCGCGTTCATCGCGGCCTCGGGCACCTGAGCAAGCGGGATGTCTCGTTCGCTGTGCTTGCCGATTATCCGGTTTTCGTTCGCCTCGTGGTTTTGCGCGATCGCCACGCCCGCGATCGCCAGCGCGGCCGCGCCCACGCCTGCGACAACAGTGAGAGTTCGTTTGCTAGCCATGTTCCATTCCACTTCCTGCATAAGGGCCGTGGGGTCGGGCGGGCGGCGGTTACGGCCCAATGAGCCGTCGTCCGAGTTCAACTCCTCTGATTGTTCATCCTGTCGAGCGCCGCGCGCAGCCCACGGGCGAGCTTGGCTGCGTCGTCGTTGGCCCAGAAGTGCATGAAGAACAGCCGCGGCTCGTCGTTTAGCATATGATTATGCAGCGCCGTGACCTCGATCCCGTTCGTCCGCAGCACGCGCAGGACCGGATCGACCTCGTTTGCGACAAGTACGAAATCGCCGGTGATGGCGGCTCGGCCGTCCCCGGTTGGCTGAAAGTTGATCGCGGTCGCCGTGCCCATCGTCGGCGGAGTCTCCATATCGCCGTCCATCAGCCGCTCGGCGCGCGGAAAGCTGTATTGGAGGATGCCACCGGCCGTCTTGCCCTCACCGCCCATCAACCGGTTGAGCGCGGCCACATCGAGGTCGAGCCGCGATGCGGCTGCGCTGGCCGAAGGCGATTGCGGCGCGGCGAGCGGGGTCCGACTGGCTGATAGCGCTTGCCGGAGCGCGGCCGCGAGCTTCACCGGGTCGCCGTGGCCGGCAATGTGCATGTACATGGTCGCAGGCGAAGAGCGGAGCAGGTGATTGTGGAGCGCGGTGATCGTAAAACCGCTTGCGAGCAGGCGGCTCAAAACGGGGTTCACCTCGTCGTGAGTCAGCACGAGATCGCCCATCACCATCGCCTCGTCGCCCATCGGCTGAAACGCCGCCCAAGAGCCGAGCGCGAGGGAGGGCTTGATCGTCACCCCATCCAGCGTGACGCTCAGGTCCGAACGCGGGAAGCTGTAGCGGTGAACGCCCCCCGGCTGTTCGGCCCCCGCTCGTCCTATCGCCCGGTCGACAGCCGACCAGTCCGGCGCTGCCCATGCCGGGCTTGCCAGCAGGAGGCTGGCGAATCCCAAGGCGATGGTCTTTTTCAGCATAATTGATCCTTCATCAGCGCACTCGACACGGAAAGCCTCACGTCATGCGAGCGCGCCGCCGGCGAGCCGCGACATTGCGCTCCGGTTTCTTTCTTCGGGATAAGCAGTCCTATGCTCATGAGGCTTGTGATGCAACCCTTACACTTGTAGGCTAGTGACGATACAACTATGACAAACACACAAGCTTCCCCTTGGTTGCTCCTGATCCCGCAGCTTCCGGCTAAGCCTGCCTATTTGCGGGTGAAGGTCTGGCGGCGTTTGCAGGCGATCGGGGCCGCGCCGCTCAAGAACGCCGTCCATGCGCTCCCCAATCGCGAGGACACGCGCGCGCTGTTCGAAGAACTGCATCGCGAGATCACCGAAAATGGCGGCGAGGCGCTGATCCTCGAAGCGCGCCTTGTCGGCGGCATGGGCGATGCGGAGCTGCGCGGAGTGTTCGACGCTGCGCGTGACGCCGACTATGAGGAGTTGGCACGCGAGGCGCGCGCGCTGTGTGAGGGCGAGTATGTCGCGGCGGCGGATGTGGGCCGCCTGCGCAAACGCCTGAACGAGGTCGCCGCGATCGACTTTTTCGGTGCGCATGGTCGGCAGGCGGCACAGGCCGCCATCACCGAGGCGGACCGCCGCTCTCACCAACATCCCGATGTGAGCGGCCCCGGTGCGCCCGAGCTGACCCCGGCGGAGCTAAAGCGCCGCGTTTGGGTGACGCGCCGCCATGTCCATGTCGATCGCATCGCGTCCGCCTGGCTCATTCGCCGCTTCATCGACCCCGAGGCGAGCTTCAAGTTCGTCGAGGGCAAAGGATATGTGCCGGAGCCTGACGAACTGAGGTTCGACATGGCGGACGCTGAGTTCACCCACGAAGGCGACCGCTGCTCCTTCGAGACCTTGGTGTTCCTCACCGGTCTCGAGACCGACCCCGCGCTGCGGGCGCTCGGCGAAATTGTTCACGACCTTGATATTGCCGATGCTCGGTTCGAGCGCCCGGAAACTCCGGGAGTGAGCGCGCTTATCGCCGGCATCTGTGCCGGCACCGACGACGACGAGGAGCGGATCGCGCGCGGATCGACCGCGCTCGACGGATTCTATGCTCACTTCACCCGGCGAAAAGAGGACTAAAGATGGAGGCCAGCGCACGCGCTGAAATCGCAGTCGAGACGCTGCACGAGCACGGCATCAGCTTTGGCGAGGCGGTGCGCGTCTGGATCAGGGTCGCGCTGCTCAGCTTCGGCGGACCGGCGGGCCAGATAGCGGTGATGCATCGCATCCTGGTCGAGGAGAAGCGCTGGATCGGCGAGGAGCGGTTCCTCCACGCGCTCAACTATTGCATGCTGCTGCCCGGCCCTGAAGCGCAACAGCTAGCTGTCTATATTGGCTGGTTGCTCCATAAGACCAAGGGCGGCCTGGTCGCGGGCGCGCTATTCGTGCTGCCCGGCTTCCTCGCGATTTTAGGGCTCAGCTATGTCTATGTGCTGCTCGGCGAAGTGGCGCTGGTCGAGGGATTGTTCTTCGGATTGAAGGCCGCCGTGCTGGCGGTGGTGCTACAGGCGGTGGTCCGGGTGGGTTCGCGTGCCTTGAAGAACAACGTCATGCGCGGTTTTGCCGCGCTGGCGTTCGTCGCGATCTTCGTGCTCGACGTGCCCTTCCCGCTGATCGTGCTTGCCGCCGCGCTGATCGGCTTCTTCGGTGGCCGCGCTGGTTACGCCGCATTCAAGGGCGGCGGCGGACATGGTCCCGCCGGCGCTGAGATAATCCACGACCGCGACACCGCTCTTGGCGAGGGCCTTCCCGACCATGCCCGGCCGAACCTCTCTTGGTCGCTGCGCATCTCCGGCGTCCTGCTGCTGCTCTGGCTCGGGCCGGTCGCAGCGCTGCTGTTCGCGTTCGGCCCCGACGACGTGTTCAGCCGCATCGCCACCTTCTTCAGCCAGATGGCGGTGGTGACCTTCGGCGGCGCCTATGCGGTGCTCGCCTATGTCGCGCAGGAGGCAGTCGAGACCTATGGCTGGCTCCAGCCCGGCGAGATGCTCGACGGGCTCGGCATGGCCGAGACCACGCCCGGGCCGCTGATCATGGTGACGCAGTTCGTCGGCTTCCTCGCGGCCTTCCGCGAAGCGACCGGGCTGCCGCCGCTCGTCGCCGCGACCTTCGGCGCAATCCTCACCACCTGGGTTACCTTCCTGCCATGCTTCCTGTGGATCTTCGCCGGCGCGCCATTCATCGAGCGGCTGCGCGGCAACCGCGCATTGTCGGCCGCGCTTTCGGCGATCACCGCCGCAGTGGTCGGCGTGATCCTCAATCTGGCGGTCTGGTTTGGTATCCACACTCTGTTCGAGCAAGTCCGCGAAGTGCCGTTCGCAGCCGGCACCATCGATCTCCCAGTCCTAACGTCCGTCAACTGGCCGGCGCTGGCGCTCGCGGTGGGTGCGATACTCGCCATGTTCCGGTTCAAGGCCGGCATGCTGCCGGTGCTCGGCGTCTGCTCGGTCCTCGGGGCCGCATATGTAATGATCATCTGAAGGAGTGACGCGTGACGATCGACCATCTTTCCCGACGCAGTGCAATCGCAACTCTTGGCATCGGAGCCGCCGCCATGACTATCAACGAAGCCTCTGCGCAGACGCCGGCCGCAGCGCCGGCGGCTGTCCCCGCCTTTGCCGGAAATCATCAGGTCAAGCCGCTCAGGTTCAATCCCGCCAGGCTTCACGGCCTCTCCGAAAGGCTGATCACATCGCACCACGAGAACAATTATGCGGGCTCGGTCAAGGCCCTGAATATGATCGAGACACGACTTGCCGCCGCGCTCGCTGACACGGACCTGCCGCCGGTGGTCTATGGCGGATTGAAGCGCGAGGAGCTGCACCGCACCGGCTCGGTCGTGCTCCATGAGGTCTATTTCGACGGGCTCGGCGGCAACGGCCAGGCAGCCGGTTCCATCCGCGACGCGCTGGGCGCGGCGTTCGGCTCGTTCGACCGCTGGGAAGCCGACTTCCGCCGTACCGGGATGAGCCTTGCCGGCGGATCGGGCTGGTGCGTGCTCGTCTACAATCTCCACACGCGCTCGCTGCACAACCATTGGGCGTGGGATCATATGCACGGTGCGATTGCCGGCGTGCCGCTGCTCGCGCTCGATATGTACGAGCACAGTTTCCACATGGATTACGGCACCGCCGCCGCCAAATATGTCGACGCCTTCTTCCGCAACATCGACTGGGAAGTGGTCGACCGGCGCTATGCCGCGGCTTTGCGCGGCGGCGGCTGAACCCGACCGCCGTGGCTTAACACCCACTGCTGCGCGACACCTGAGTTCGCGACCACAAAGGGGACAGGTCCGATGGGGAGATGCAACAATGACATCCGGCCCGAACATCGCTCTTCTTTGGCGTGGGAAAGCAGCCGAGTGGACGCATCGCTTTCATGAAGCCCGGCAGTGGCCGATAATGCAGGCCTTGCGGGCGCTCGGGGCGACCGCAAGGCCTGTACTGTACAGGGACGAGGCGGTTCGCGAGATTCGGGACGAGCTGCTGTCGTGCGACGCAGTGCTGGTCTGGGTGAATCCGTTGGACATTTCAGGCGACCGCTCGCAGCTCGATCCAATGCTGCGCGAAGTCGCGGGGTGCGGCGTTGTCGTCAGCGCGCATCCTGACGTGATCGCCAAAATCGGCGTCAAGGAAGTGCTCTACACAACGCGATCCATGGAATGGGGCAGCGATGTCGATCGATACGTGGACGCTGAAGGCCTTCGCGCTCGTTTCCCCGAACATCTTGCCGCAGGCCCGCGCGTGCTGAAGCCGAACTACGGCAACGGCGGCAGGAATGTATGGCGTGTCCAACTAGACGAAGCGGGAAACGCTCCGGCTTTGAAAACGTCGGTGAAAGTTCAAGAGGCCCGCCAAGGAAGCAAATCGGAGCGCATCAGCCTAGGCCCTGTTGACATAGTGGGTGAGCCACAGCTTTGCGGAAGCGAGGCATAGGAAGCCGAGGAAGGACGTTGCGGTTTTGTCGTAGCGCGTGGCGATCCGGCGGGATTGCTTGAGGCGGTTGAACAGCCGCTCGACCTGGTTGCGGTCCCGATAGCGCCGGAAGTCGCAAGCCGCCGGCTTACGGCGGTTCGCCTTGGGCGGGATGATCGGCAGGATGCCGCGCCACAGCAGCTCTTCGCGGACGGCGTCGCCATCATAGCCCTTGTCGGCGAGCAAGGCGTCAGGCTTGGGCACGGGCATGTCGAGCAGCGCTGGCACGGCACGGTAATCCGAGACCTCGCCCCCGGTCAGGACGAAGCCAAGAGGGCGTCCCTGACCGTCACAGCGGGCGTGGATCTTGCTCGTAAAGCCGCCGCGGCTTCGACCAAAGCCCTCCTTGCAGGTCCCCCTTTATGGATGGCTCGCCCCTTAACTGAGCGTTGTTGTCTCACGGCAGCGGTCGTTTGAGGAAGGAGCAAGGGTCATGGACATATCGGTTCTCGGGATTGATCTGGGCAAGAACAGCTGCAGC
>Ga0209279_10001591_pt1 | contig 11685 bp, 18 predicted proteins | sample CoawatmetaG00DNA_3_FD_187508 | JGI IMG/M metagenome (GOLD analysis project Ga0209279, IMG submission 187508) | Marine microbial communities from the West Antarctic Peninsula - Coastal water metaG006-DNA (SPAdes) (version 2) | ecosystem: Environmental > Aquatic > Marine > Coastal ... | reverse complement strand
ATCACGAGCAAAACAAAAACCACGATAGTTTAGTTCTTGACTACACTAAAAAACTAAAGGACTTAGATACTTCATACAAAAGTAGTTTTGCATTGAAGGCAAGTTTTGCAACAAATGATAATACTACAAAATCTATGAATAATATCATATTGACTATTATTAATCGATTAATTGATTCATGTGTAAAGACGTTCGTTTCACTATCTATATTGACATACATTTCATTATATCTGGTTTCAAATATTTAAAAATTCAATTTTTAAAATTATTAGTAGAGAGAAAAAAGTATATCAATTGTATGTTATTGTATTGGATCTAATAGCGAAGAGTTCTTGGCGATAACGTCGAAAATCGGATAGTTACATCTTTTAGATTCGGTTTGTATGTAACATTAGTTACGTTTTCTGCCTTTTTTGATCGTCTTGTAGAATAATTTGGTGTCGTGTTAGCAATTAGCTTTCTGTTGTTTTTAATCGGGTACATAATTGTATCCGTAGTTGATGACCAGTCAATAATCGTGGTCTCTGTATTATTATTAACACTACTATTAATAGTGTTAATCATATTTAGCGCTGTTAGCGCGTGAATAGCGTTAAGTGCTGTGATGGTTGATGTGTTGATGTTTGTGTTTTGAGTTGTCATTGTAGTAGTAGTCATGTTGAATATAACATATCTATATTTTAAAAGGTATTTCAATTTTTTATTTTATTTTATTTTAAAGAAATATTTAGACGGTAGAGTAGTCGTATGTAGCTGTGTGTGTGGTGACATCGTATGTTTTAGATTTTATGTCCATAAAATTCCACGTAGGTGTTACTCCCGCCGGTGTAATATCCAGGCGTAAATATCCACGCTGCGATAAGTCAGTCCATGTCAGATGCTTATGCATCCCAACACCAAAAAGCCCGGCTAGTTGTGCCGGAGGTGTATTCGGCATAGCTAATGTTACATCATAATCATTTGATACACTTTGAGTACCAAATTCTTTTCCTACTTTCGCACCATCACTTGCAAATACATTTAAATCAAATGCATTATGCGAATCGCCAGCCACCGATATTAGATGTTTATTTTGTTCCATTTGTTGAAAGAAATCTAATAATGCAAGTCTTTCGACTGGGTACTGATTCCAACCATCACCTTGTGGTACTACTGGGACATCGTTTTTGGAAGCATCACTCAGCGCGGCAAATGCACCAACTAATGCCGGTACTGTGTCCGGTGCGGTATACCCAGCATACATTATATGTAGAGGCATGGAATCGTCCGCTAAAAGCTTACCATTACCAAGCAGCTGGTATTTCGAAGTGCTGTTTGTAACACCGGATTGTAACCAATCTGTTTGTGTCGCGCCTAACATTACCCGATCAGCCGCGCTAATTACGGTGGTAATCGCGTTCACACCAGACAACATGTCACCCATTAGGACTTCCGTATCATATGCTTTATCTCTATAAGTAGATCCATCAAGCATATATAATGATACTAAATCTCCAAACTCAAAATTTCTATATATTATTCTGTCGGTAGATTCGCGAATAGGTATCCACTCAAACCACGCTTTATACGCAACAGCTTTACGAACATCATAGGGACCCTGTGTGGCTATAGTATGGTTTTTTGCTCCACCAGACCACGAACCATTCGCTACTTCGTGATCATCTAATATATTAATAAATGGTTTTTTCTGGTGAGCAAGTTGAAGATCTTCGTCGGTTCTTACTAATTTGTATCTGTCTCTGTAATTTTCTAATGTAAAACAGTCTGTTATAGGGTAGGTTTGTCTTACATCTGGCGTATTCACAAAAGTTGTATCCAGAAGATTACCATATTCATAAATATAATCTCCTAAATGTAAAACTGCGTCGACATCTGAATTGCCGAGTTCCTTATATGCGTTGAAATAACCTCTGGAATACATCGCGCAAGACGAGACTGCAAGTTTTACAGTCGTAACCGACCCAATCGGTAAAGTTTTAGTTGTACCAACCATCGAGTAAGTATTAACATATTTGAAACGATAATAATATGTTGTATTTGCTGATAAACCAGTAACATCAACTTTCATGGTGTTTCCGTTTTCGGCGGTTGATACTGCCTTACCGGTTGAAAATACCGACGCAAAATCGTCGGTTAGAGATAACTCCCAATCAACCGATAAATCGTCACTTTTAAGTGTATCTTGGCAATGTGTCCAAATAATTACTCTATCAGCTAAAGGGTCACCACTAGCAACACCGTAATTAAAACAGTCTACTGATGCAACTAGCGCAGCAACTTTACCCTCGTTGTCGGCTATATTAGCATTCTCGCTGCCTAATATTAAGTTCGTTTGATTCGAATTACCGTCGATATTAACGGTAGTCATTATTATATAAATGAGGATTATAAATTTCAACAAAAATATTATTTATTTTATTTTATTTATTTTATTTATTGATTATCCTGTCCGATCTACCCGCGAACCCAAACTTCTCAATTTCTTCCTTCGTTTAACCTACTAATTTACAAACCTCGCGATTTAATCAACACCCGCAAATCTACGCTCTCAATACGCCAAACGAGAAATGAGTGGGAAAACGAGATATCGGTGATAAAAAAAGTATATATATTTTATTTAACATGACAGTAATTCATAAGTCATCTAGAGATAACCCCAAAGCTATACTATTCGCCCTATAGGGGTTGTCTCCCCATTTTTCACAATTATAACAAGCATAGATCATCTGTTTTCTTTCACGCCCATCCCGGTTTAAATATTGTTTGCGATCACATACAACATACCAATCGTGTCGCCTATCGCCATTACAGTCGCATTCTCGATTCGTAAAACTTTCCCGATTTGATTCAGTTCTTTCGACTACAACATCATTATCGATTTGGTCTTCGTTCGTATCCCTAGATACCGCGATAATCTCATCTGGTTCTTCTTTTTGGCTCTTAACTTCAAGTTTCAGTGCATCTATTTCTTCTTTCTGTCTGTGAACTTCAAGATTCAGTTCATCAATCTGCCGTTGCATTGAATCCATCATTTGTATGTTTATCTAATATCTCGCAAAAGCATTTCAATTTTTACAATCTATTCATTTCGCGAATATCAGTGAAAAAAGTATATATTCATCGCTTATTTACATATCATATTAACTCTATATTATTCACTTCACTTTAAACTTCCATATAGAATATGGTTTATCATGGAGTAATCGTTGCCCCATTTTTCACAATTATAACATTTATACCAACCCCGACCTTCGCCTTCTCTGTGTAAATATTTTTTTGGATCACCAATCATGTACCAATTATGTTTGTTACCGGGCGAACACGCGCATTTCCGAGTCGTGAAATATATTTGATCTCCAATTGTCTCTCCAGTTATAGGAGATCTGCCGTGTTGTTTACACGACTCTTCGTATGTCTGTTCTGTGTCGCTTATTTGATATGTCTCTTCACTCTCACCAATTGCCTCTCCAGTTATAGGTGATATATCATATCTTTTACAAGACTCTTCGTATGTCTCTCCGGCTTCGCGTATATTTGTTATCTCAAGAGATTTGATATTCGCACCAGAAACTATATTACACGTAAATGTATAATCCCCATTGAGACCAATATTTAGGTCAGACAAGAACTGTACGAATTGAGAACAAGTATTTTTATCACACACTTCATGTAAAATAGATGTTATCTCCTGGTCTGATTTACCTGACACCGGAACATCTGTTGTTATTGTCTGATTCATGTGGATTGATGTTTTGGTTTGTGTAAATTTCATTTTTCTTTGTTGTCGGTTTGTTGTCGGTTGTTTGTTATATGCTAATAGAAAAAAGCATTTCAATTTTTGTGCGGGAAAAAAGATAAAATTACCCTTTCTTCTTGAACTGCTCGACAGAATCGTTTGAGCTCAGATAATATATCGTGCCGACTCTAATATAGAATTGATATAGTCGTCCCGGGCTAGAGGATATCATCGAATGATGATAACCGATATATTTCTTGATAGATCGCCTCTCTATCTCCGATTCCGTATCGTCTATTTATTCACCTTGAGCTACCTAAAAGATAGGCGATTTATTACCCGCTACCCATGCGGTCCTATATGATAACACATACAAACGCGTTTCAATTTTTTTAATACATTCCTGTTGGGTTTGGTCCTCGCTTATCAAGAGGGGGCTCGTTATAATAGTAGAAACGATCGGATTCAAATTCGAAATACCTTGATTTTTTTGTAACACGAGAAGATACCTTTGTATTAAGCTGTTTTATTTTTTCTTCCAGTAACTTCACTTTTTCTTTCTGGGCTTTATCCTCACGTGTCACGTCATCAATCTGACGGGTATGTTCATCAATCTGACGGGTCAGTTCATCAATCTGATTTTGCATCAAGCGTGACATTTAGAAGTTTATTGTATGCTAATAGCAAAAAAGCATTTCAATTTTTTATCACTACAATATCTGTCATTTTATTATTGCGATTGTCTCTCTATCATCGCCCCAATTATTACAGTTCTCACACTTATATTTTTCTATAGAAGAATCACATATCTTTAAAATATGATGTCCATTTATTGCAGCAAGACACCTCCACTTATCTGGGTCATCCCGATCACAATTATATGGGTGTTTTAGTCGATCGCGTTCGTGGTTTGTATTAACTTTTTTTTCTAGAGAGACAGTATTCATTCTTATCTCTCGTTTTGTCAAACTATATTTCAATTTATTTTAAATGAAAAATACATACGTTGTGTGTGATCTAGTAAAACCTACACTTATCACTCCTTCTGTAACCGATTCAGTTATTGTTTGCCACATGAATCTATACGTAATATATGCCAAACGAGAAATGAGTGGGAAAACGAGAAACCGGTCAGTCTTCGACTTTACTCCTTAAACCCACCGATAAAAAAGTGACTTTACTCGGTGAGTCTTCGACTTTATCACTTATTTATTTGTTACTTTTTTTATCACATCACATCACATATACTTAAACATACATCTCGGCAAATTTTGACCAAACCTTGCCTTTTGTCCAAGTTCCCAACGGTCGTCGTTGATAATCGGATTGAACATTTTGATCGGTTGATGTCTCTAGCAATTGGACATACAAACGCTGGTATTTTTCTTTTGCATCATATGCCTTATCTGTGCCTACGGAGTGTTCCATATTCGCAACAGATTCTTTCAAATCAAAACATAATTTATCATGTGCTACTTTATCCCGAAGCCAAAAATAACCCAGAATTTCGGCGTTCTTCTTTCTTAGTTTTTTTGCCTCTTTTTCGGCTTGTTGTTTTGTAAGCCATTTCTCTCTCAATACCGAGCGGTTTTCGCGTCGAGCGGTCCGGTCCATCGTTTGTCTGCTTTGTTTTGTCGGCTTGAGTTATACCCTTAACTCGTGTATATATAGTATTTCAATTTTATAAGGGTCCGGTCAGTATTCGACTTTACCCCTTAAACCCACCTGTGAAAAAAGTTGTTACACTTTTTTTCTTTTTTTGGTTTTTTTGGTTTTTTGGTTTTCACATTACCAATCACTGTCATCATCGCTTGGGTATGGGAGCTGCAATCCCAATCGCTTTTCTAATAGAGGCACTTCCAATTCTATACAGGTATGATAGAATGATCCGGGACCCCCCGTATAATGATTAAGCGACAAATCAGTATCTATTGCGCTGATAAAACAAGGCCAAAACTGCTCATCAACTCCTATACGTGCGTGTCGAGAACAATATTTAATAATTGACCACGTTCTTGGTGACATTGTATCTATTGTATGATCTTGAATTTTTTGTACCATCAACCCATTCACAAAGTTTAATGATTGTTTTGCTGGTGCTATCCTACCTCTCCAAATTTTCTGAATTGTTGTGGCTGGAAATCTAAGAACTTCATTTTGCAAATCATATGGGAGATTGTCCCAATAATTCATGATATATTTCGTATAGTCGTTGCACAATCATATACGTTGTCTTCTATTTTTCAATTTTATAAGGGGACAGGTCAGTCTTCGACTTTATCCACCGGTGAAAAAAGGTTGTTACACTTTTTTTTCTTTTTTTGGTTTTTTTGGTTTTTTTTCACATCACACAAGCTATCACTCACTGATTGTCACCGTTAAACGTACGGTCAATCATTCGAGCCATATGGCGACACGCACACGTACATTCTGAATCCGTATATTTGTAGTTGTAAAACGTCATAAACGACACCCGTTTAAAACCAGGATTGCCGACTTGATGATGCTTATAGCAGCAATGGCAATCGCCTAATGGCTTGATACATTGTTTTAACAACTCTTGCTTATTTTCATAATCCATGGCTGCATAATCCAACTTCTTTGGTGAGATACCCTGAGACAGAGAATCTAGATTTTTCTGTCGCTCAATCTTCGGTGGAGATTCCCGCTCTTGGTAACACTGTGGTGATTCACAACTCATTTTTCGCTTTCGGTTTTGTTGTCGGTTTTGTTGGTTGATATATTGGAGTCATTGCAAAAAAAGCATTTCAATTTTATAAGGGGACAATTCAGTCTTCGACTTTACCCACCGGCAGAAAAAAAAGTTGTTACACTTTTTTTCTTTTTTTGGTTTTTTTGGTTTTTTTGGTTTTTTTGGTCTAGATCACAACACATTTACTCTTCATCACTAGTAACTGGCGTCTTAGCTTTTGAGTTCCACTCATCACGTTCCTCTTGTTCAAGTGCCTTCCAGCGAACAGCCAGTTCAGAAACAACATCTTGTGGCTTGAGCTTCTCATCTTCACCAAGATTTTCTGTGAGAGCAGCTTTCACTTCTTCACGGAGCGCTTTCGAAAACAGAAGATAGCCAGTTGGTGACCGCTTGGGTTTATCTTCTGTCGCCTCTTGTTTCTCCTTTTTTTCCTTCTTTGACTTCTTAGTCTTTTCCGGTTTATCCTCGGATTTCTTGGGAGAAGGACCACGTTTTCGCGCAATCTTGATCGACTCAAGTTCAAGGAAACGACTTGCTTCATCTGCATCAAACCCGTATTTATCGGACAAGGCTGCGACAACCTGGGCCATCGCATCACCACACATCTCAAGGATCGCCTGATCAAACGCCTGGGGCATCATGATTGTCGCTGACATTTTTGGTTGATTGTTTTTGTCGATTTGTTTGTTGAGTTATAATGCTGAAGAGTAACCAAAAAAGCATTTCAATTTTTTTATCAGCCATATGTCTGGTAAAAAAAGTACTAAAAAACTGTAAGAAAAAAAGGTTGCCCTTTATTTTCTTGTGATGCTTAAACTGCTGTGGGTTTAAATTACTTTGATTCGATACTAATGGCGTTGATCTGTAACTCCATACGTTCAATCTCGGCTGCACGAGTACAGCAAAATGGGTGATATAACCCATCTTTTCCTAGATGCGGCCCCATATAATCTACACCGGATTCGCAACCTAAGCACTCTTCTAGATAATAATCGTCTTCAATTTCTAGAGTTTGGGCCTCCTCAGTTGAGATAAATGCCATCGATTTCTTGTCTTTCTTTGCTACTATACGGATGAGAGTATTCAAAAAAGTTGTTCAATTTTTTTTTGGTCTTATAATCAAGAATACTTTTTTTACCAAGATTTGAGTCTTGATTTTTGACTTGATAAAATTGATCAACTTTTTTTCCTAACCCTCTATATTTACCTATATCTAGACCTACTATATCGATTGGTGAAAAAAGTTGATCAATTTTTTTTACCCTCTTGATAAAATTGATCAACTTTTTTTACTAACTTTCTATACTACCTATATCTACGCCTACTGCATCTCCTGGTAAAAAAAGTTGATCAATTTTTTTTACCCTCTTGATAAAATTGATCAACTTTTTTTACGAACTTTCTATACTAGTCGCATAATAGACCTATATAATCAACTAGAAAAAAAAGTTGTTCAATTTTATCAAGACTCGGTAAAAAAAGTATGATTGATTATATTACCCAAAAAAAAATTGAAATACTTTTTTTGAATACTCTCCTCAGTATACTACCCGACAAGCAAACCGACAAAAACCACTCAAATGTCAGCAACAATCATGATGCCCCAGGCGTTCGATCAGGCGATCGTTGAAATGTGTGGAGATGCCATGGCTCAGGCTGTCGCGGCCTTGTCCGAGAAATACGGTTTTGATGCTGACGAGGCGACTCGATTCCTTGAATTGGAATCGATCAAGATCGCCCGAAAGCGTGGTCCTTCCTCCAAGACCGACGATAAACCGGTAACGAAAACTAAGAAAGCTACCAAGACGAAAAAGGATGAAAAGGAAGATAAGCCTAAGCGTTCACCAACTGGCTATCTTCTCTTTTCGAAAGCTCTACGTGAAGAAGTGAAAGCTGAACTCACAGAAAAGCTTGGTGAAGATGAGAAGCTTAAACCACAAGGCATCGTTTCTCAACTTGCTGTTCGCTGGAAGGCACTTGAACAAGATGAACGTGATGAGTGGAATTCTAAGGCGAAGACGCCAGTTACTAGTGATGAAGAGTAAATGTGATGTGATGTAGTCTGAAAAACCAAAAAACCCAAAAAAAGAGTCTTGTGCAAAAAAAGTAGATTAGCTACTTTTTTTACCTTTTCACAACCCATAAACCTATATGCGATAAAATTGAAATACTTTGTTTATATAATCAGCACATTACCGCATGGTAGCGGGTAATAAATCGCCTCCTTTATAGGCAGCTCAAGGAGATGTTACGGAATAGGGATAAACATGGCTAGTTTATCAAGAAATCTGTCGGTTCTCAATGACTTAGAGATCCTCTAGCCCGGGAATGACTAACATACTTCGTTAAGTCTAGCACGACAGATTATCTGAGCTCAAATATTCCGTGAGCAGTTCGGTAAAAAAAGTATTTCACTTTTTTACCTTAAGAATTCTTGTGAAACGTCGCAGAATTACTACTTGCCCCATAAAAAATTGATGGTGTCGGATTGTAAGGCTATCTGTATCATATCACTTGTCTAACCCGCAAAAAAATAAAAATGTCGATCACGAACGCGCAATTCGCCAAACTAGCGGATTACTATGGATTTGACATAGTTGAAGCCCGAAAAATACTTGATCTTTTAAAGCCTAAATCCGGTGGTGAAAAAAAAGTTACTGCAAAACCTAAGGTTACTGAAAAACCAAAAGTTACCCAAAAACGCGGTGCTACCGGCTACCAAGCGTTTCTTAAATATTACCATCCAATTGCTAAAGCTAAAATGCAATCTAATATTGCCACTGGCGAAAAACTCGCGCCCAGCGCGGTCGTTAAACATATCAGTTCTGAATGGAAAGTATTAAGCGAATCCAAGCGTGAGGCGTGGAAAAAAAAAGCCGCGTCCATGTAATTTAATTTAAAATATGTAATTGTGAAAAAAGCGGAGTAGCTACTTTTTTTACCGATTTCTAAAATTGAAATGCTTTTTGCCCGTTAGTCATAAACATAACCAACTGACGCAAAGTTACAAAAACTACTAAACTCGCTAAACCGATGACTTCGATCATTACTGAACCTTCAATCTGCATTCCTCGCGCACTCGCCAATGTTAATTGGCGAGATGTTAAGGATATTTTCGAAAAACTTATCGGTCCAGGCACGGTTGAACGAGTTGATCTTATTAAATCTCGTCAAGACTCTGGAGAGAACGCGCAGTTCTGTCGGATTTTTGTGCACTTTCGTACCTGGCCAGTTCACAATTCGGACGTCGCCGAAATCAGGGACAAGCTTCTTGCTGGAGAAACCATCAAGTTGGTCTATGACAATCCCTGGTTTTGGAAGTGTGTCCAAAGCCGAATCCCTAAACCGGATCGCACACGCCCTCGCCAAGAGCCGTTCATTCTTCATGATAACTCTCCTAAACCGACTTTCATGGAAAAACGTGATTCACCTCAGCCATCTCATGTGAAACCATCAGACGATGATGTCGAAAATCAAACCCAATCGGCCACTGAAAGTTGATATACTTTGATATGATCTAACAAAAAAAACCAAAAAACCCAAAAAAAGAATTTAAGAAAAAGGGTGCATAACACCATTTTTTCTCTCTAAAATTAAGAAATTATATGAAATTATAGAGAGAAGTAACATTCATTTGTCGGTGTTATATCATGCAATCCTTGCTAAGAAACCAGTGTTATAAACTGTCATTCTCTCTAAAATTAAGAAATTATATGAAATTATAGAGAGAAAACCCGGATTGGTTCCGTAAGTATAACACAACCACAATTTCTCGTTTTCTAACTGAATTTTCTTAAGTTTCTTAATTTTGTGACTGGGGAAAGTGCCTTTTTTTAAGTTGTTACTGGAGTTCCTCCTATTTTATATTAATAATATCCCTTAATATTTCTCAGTAACAAATACTTTGCGCATTCTCAAATCAAAAATCTTGTTTTGGACATGTCCATTTTTGATTTTTAGAAATTTAATTTGAAAATAACAAAAAAAAAAGTGGTTTTTGGGATATGTGACGTATATGCTCTCGTTGACAGAAATAATGAAGGATCGAAACGTTACCAACCACTTTTTATTTTTTTTTTGAAAAGGATTTAGGAACTTTTTTTGTAGGCTTAATATACTACAAATGGACTACAAAAAAGTACCGAAAAGTACCGAAAAATTTTGCTGTGATTTTTGTGACTTTATCACGTCTCGCAAGAGTCATCTGGATAGACACATGCTTACACTGAAACATCAAAATGCTACAAATACAACAAATATACTACAAAATACTACAGAAAAAGTACCGCATAAATGTGAATGTGGCAACATTTATAAGCATCGTACGTCTCTATATAAACATAAATCCAAATGTTCTTATCAAGCGGTACCAAATTTGGTACTTAATCTTCCAAAAAGTACCGCCAATTTTACTGAATTAATAATGAAATTAATTAATGAAAATCAGGATTTAAAAAATATGATTATTACTGAAAATAAAGAATTAAGAAGTAAAATATCCGAAATATTACCTATGATCGGCAATAATAATAGTATTAATAATAATAGTATTAATAATAATAATACTATTAATATTAGTGTATTTTTAAATGAGCATTGTAAAAATGCTATAACAATTGATCAATTTATGGATACTATCGTTATCGGTATGGAGCATTTAAAGGTCACTATGGATAAAGGTTTGGTTGATGGCGTCGCCCATATTATAATGGAAAAATTGAGTAAACTTTCTCTCTATGAAAGGCCTATACATTGTACTGATATTAAGAGAGAAACTATCTATATTAAATCTAATGATACTAAAAATAATACATCTAAATGGGAAAAGGATATTAATAATACCAAAATTAAAACATTATTAAGGGACGTCAGTCGCGCTCAAATTAGCGGAATTAAGACATGGATGGATAATCACCCTGGTTGGCAAGAAAATTACAGATTGCAAGAAGATTATTTATTAATGCTTCGCAAATGTACTGATGATTTAAAAGAAAATAATAGAGAGAATAAAATTATTAGAAAAATTTGTAGCGAAGTTTCTAATGGCGTCCCTTGAAGGGGAGAGGTCAGCCTACGGCTTTACCCCTTCGACACCCCCGTTAACAGGGTGGGGATACTCTCATATCTGGATTCTCTTTAAGTTACTATAGTGCCGACGACACACCCATCAATTATATATTCAATGCTAACGAGAAATGGGTAGGTTAACCTGATACCGGTCTCATAACTCTCCTTT
>Ga0209279_10001589_pt1 | contig 11698 bp, 9 predicted proteins | sample CoawatmetaG00DNA_3_FD_187508 | JGI IMG/M metagenome (GOLD analysis project Ga0209279, IMG submission 187508) | Marine microbial communities from the West Antarctic Peninsula - Coastal water metaG006-DNA (SPAdes) (version 2) | ecosystem: Environmental > Aquatic > Marine > Coastal ... | reverse complement strand
TTGAGCAACTTTGCCAGCGTCGCTTCAGAGGCACGACGCCCTAGGTCGTTTTCTAAAATAATCAAGGCGCTGATGTCGCCCGCATTTTTTGCCAATTCGCTAAGACTCGGCCCCCCCCCATCGACCAGCAGCGCAAGACCAAGGGAGTTGGCTTCCGGCACAGCTAACGACAGCATAGTCTGTCTGGGAAGCGCTTCCGCAACGGCAACTGAGCTATTGATTACGCCCTGATGTAGCATGCTCGAGCCACTAATAATTAGAGGGTTTTTCGCATCTTTTAGAATTTTGGCCACCTCAATTGCCTCAGTATTGTCCGTGTCTTTCCCTAGCAGTGCCTGAGCAACAGCGACACCAAAACTGGCGATGTCATCTGGCGCCAGAGAAATCCTCTGACTGGCAACATCATCAAGCCGGGTATCCATAGCTGATACAATAATCAGAGGTGAACGTTGATCCTGAGCCAGATTGCGCACTGCCGCATCCTGCCAAGCATGCAGTCCCATCTGTTCGGCTAATTCAAAAGCCTTGTTACGGACCGCTTGGCGCAGCGCTAGTGCAACCCGAGGCGCGGTATTGGTAATGTCCTCGCCGAGAATTAAAATCGCATCGGCACCTTCCATCTGTTTAATTGAAGGATTCGAGGCCTTAGTGGTTTGTAATATCTTGGCGATGCTGGCAATAATACTGCCTTCAACATCAGAGAAGCCCGCGCAAAAATTATCTGCACCCACTAATTCACGCAATAAATAGTTCGCTTCCAAAGAGGCTCGAGGTGACCCTATGCCGGCAATCTTTTTTCCTTTAATCCAATTTGCGGCAGTGTCTATGGCCTGCCGGTGATGCACCGCGAAAAAGCTGTCATCGGGTTTTCGAATACCCGCATAATCCAAGCGAGCATCGCTGTTAACATAACCACTGCCAAAGCGACCCCGATCACAGAGAAAATATCCGTTAACCTCATTGTTGTATCGATTGTGTATGCGTTTGAGTTTACCGTAGCGTTCTCCTGGAGCAATATTGCAGCCAACAGCGCAGCCACTGCAGATAGAAGGGGCTGATTGTAAATCCCATTTGCGGCTGTAATGCTTCAAAAACGGTTTGTCGGTAAACACGCCAGTAGGACAGACCTCAACCAAATTACCCGAAAATTCAGATTCCAGTACGCCCTCTTCATGGCGGCCGAAATAGACATGATCATGGGAAGCCTGAGCACCCAGATCTCTGCCGCCGGCGTAATCTTTATAGTACCGCTCACACCGATAACAGGTGATGCAGCGATTCATCTCATGGTGAATAAGTGGCCCAAGGTACTGGTTTCGAAAAGTATTTTTTGTACCGGTGTAACGGCGGTCACGATGCCCTACCATCACCGTCATATCCTGTAAGTGACATTCGCCACCCTCCGCACAGACGGGACAATCATGGGGATGATTCAACATGAGCGACTCGACGACAGCGCTACGGAATTCAGCTGCCTTTTCAGCTGACACTGAAAAGCGGGCACCTTCTGTCACTGAGGTCATGCAACCCATCACGATACGACCTTGGGTATCCTCTTCATTTTGGTACTGTAGCAGTGCACATTGGCGGCAGGAACCAACAGAGCCCATAGCTGGGTGCCAGCAGAAATAAGGTAAATTTAAGCCCGCATTAAGACAGGCTTCGAGAATATTTTCGCCGTCTTTAACCTGTAGTTCCTGACCATCTATAAATATGGTTGGCATAATTTAAACTCTTTTAATGATAGGGGCACCGGCCACCAGTAATATGCTGTTTAAAATCGTAATAAAAATATTTAAGCGCACTCTGCAACGGCTCCATCGCGCCTGGAGCTAGGGCACAGTGAGTATTGCCCATAGTACCTATGTACTTGATCTGGTAAGCCAATGTCTCTAAGTCTTCTGGCTGACCGCGGCCCTGTTCTATGTCAAGTAGTACTTGATGAGTCCATGGCAGTCCTTCTCGACAGGGCGTGCAAAAACCACAGGACTCATGAGCGAAGAAACGAATAAGGTTTAGCACCATTCCTACAGGACAGGTGTGGTCGTCTAAGATAATCATAGTACCTGTACCCATGCGACTACCGGCCTTACCGATGACGTTATAGTCCATCGCTAAATCTAAGTGGTCGGGGGTTAAGAAGTCGGTCGAGCCACCGCCTGGCAAAAAACCTTTGAGCTGTAATCCGGCTTGCATACCGCCGGCATGGTCCTCCAGTATTTCCCTAATCGGGGTACCCATAGGCAGCTCCCAGCAGCCAGGGTTGATCACCCGACCGCTGACACCAAACATCTTGGTTCCACTATCTTCACCCAACCCTAGACTCTTAAACCAATCGGCACCATGATCAATAATATGCGAGATATTACACAGAGTTTCGACATTGTTGACGATCGTCGGACGGCCCCATAGACCACTGACTTGAGGGAACGGTGGCTTAGCTCTAGGATTTGCGCGCTTGCCCTCAAGGGCATTAATCAGCGCGGTCTCTTCACCACAGATATAACGACCGGCACTGGGGTGCACATACATGTTAAGGCTAAAACCACTGCCAAGAATATTATCGCCAAGGTAGCCTTTGGCGTAGCACTCGGCCAGTGCATCGCGCAACCGTTGGATGGCTACTACATATTCACCTCGGATAAAAATATAGGAGATATCAGCGTCAATCGTATAGGCACTGAGGATCATTCCTTCAATCAACTGATGCGGGTCGCACTCCATTAGCAGACGATCTTTAAAGGCACCTGGTTCCATCTCGTCAGCGTTACAAACCAAATACTTGTGCCCCGGAGTGCAGTTGTCACCCTGGGGCACAAAGCTCCATTTCATGCCAGTTGGAAACCCTGCTCCACCACGACCGCGAAGATTCGAGGCGCTAATGACATCCTGACAATCTTTTGGCGATAGCTCACTAAGCGCTTTACGTAGCGCTCTATACCCACCATTGGCTTCATAGGCTTTCAGATCAGCGGGCGGTAGATCGGGACCGATATTACGAGTAAGGACTTTTTCCATTATTCCTGACTCCCTTTTTTTACTTTACTAGGGGCAAAAACCTGGTCGATTATATTATTATCCAAGTGGGTAACTAAATCATCGCCAACCATCATCACCGGCGCTCGATCACAGGCTCCCAAACAGGGGACCGGGATCAAGGTATAGCGATTGTCGGAGGTGGTCTCACCATAGTCGACACCCAGCAGATCGGTAATTTTTTGTTTGACCCCATCACAACCACAGATCCAGCAACTGACACTGTCACAAAATAAAATTACTTTCTCTCCAACAGGCCGACGATAAATTAAATTATAAAAAGTAGCCACACCATCAAGTTCTTCTGCTGACATTTCCAAGTGCTTTGCAATACCTTGCAAGCATTCATCAGAGATCCAGCCTCGTTTCGCCTGAACAATTTTTAATGCATCAATAGCCGCCCCAGATTTGTAGGGAACATGACTGAGCTCATGATCTATCTCGTCGATCTCCTGCTGACTGAGAACCGATGTCAGATCGGATAGAATTATTTCTGGTTCATTCATCGGTCTACGTCCGCCATAACAAAATCAATACTCGCAATAATCGCAATCAAATCAGGAATCATCAATCCTTTACTGATCAGCGGAATCTGCTGCAGATGAGGAAAAGATGGCGTCCGAATTCGAGTCCGGTAGGAACTTGTGCCGCCATCACTGACGAGATGGTAACTATTTATGCCTTTGGTAGCCTCAATCATCACTGAGGCTTCCCCTTCGGGTATCACAGGCCCCCAACTAACGTTCAAAAAATGGTGAATTAGTGTTTCAATATCCTCCATAGTGCGTTCTTTCGGCGGTGGGGTAGTAGCCGAGTGCTCGCTCTTATATGGCCCCAATGGCATATTATCGAGGCACTGACGAATGATACGCAGACTCTGGCGCATCTCTTCAATCCGCAAAAGAGCGCGGTCGTAGCAATCGCCATTAGTCGCCGTGGGCACATCAAATTCAAATTGGTCATAGCCGCCATAGGGACGCTTTTTACGGACGTCCCAATCACTGCCCGTAGCGCGTAATCCCGGGCCAGTAATACCCCAGTCCAGAGCCTCTTGTTTGGTGTATACACCAATGCCGACCGTACGCTCTTTTAGTATTTTATTTTGCATCGCCATTCGATCATATTGATCTAGACGTGCGGGTAAATAATCGATAAATTCTCGGACCAAACGGTCCCAACCATTGGGAAGATTTTGAGCCACACCGCCTATCCGAAACCAGGCAGGATGCATACGGCCACCAGTGATCGCTTCAATGATACCGAACAGTTTTTCCCTATCGGCAAACATATAAAACACTGGGGACATCTGTCCAACATCTTGCACAAATGTCCCATAAAAAACTAGATGGCTGGATATGCGAAATAATTCGGACAGCATGATACGAATTATCTTGGCTCGTTCAGGAACCTCAATACCCGCTAGCATTTCAACGGACTGAATATAGGCGAGATTATTCATCACGCCGCCCAAGTAATCGATACGATCGGTATAAGGAATATAACTATGCCATGTCTGACGCTCTCCCATCTTTTCAGCGCCGCGATGGTGATAGCCAATATCCGGTACCGAATCAACAATCACCTCTCCATCAAGCTGCAAGGCGACTCGAAAAACACCATGCACACTGGGATGGTTTGGTCCCAGATTTAGAAACATATACTCGCTGTCATCACTGGCTTTTTCCATACCCCAATCTTCGGGGCGAAAGCGCAGGGCTTCCTGTTCACGGGCTACCCTCTCTGGGCCCATTTCAAAGGGAGCCATTTCTGTGGCTCGCGCCGGATGGTCTTTGCGTAGCGCATGACCTTCCCAGGTAGGGGGCAATAAAATTCGGTAGAGATTAGGATGACCAGAAAATAATATACCAAACATATCCCAAGCTTCACGCTCGTACCAATTGGCATTGGGCCAGATCGTTATAATCGTCGGAATATTAAGATCAGCCTCAGACAATGCGATCTTGATACGGAGGTCTTGATTATTCTCCATCGATAACAGTTGATAGACAACCGTGAAATCAGATGGCGGCTGACCTTTACGATGAACTCTGGTCCGCTCATCAATAGCGAAAAGATCATAGAGCATTGAAAAATTCGGCCTGAGGAACTGTAACACTTCAACTAAATGTTCACGGCCTAACCAAAGAGTAGGGACATTGTCCGCACAGATCTGGGAAACAAATAATTGCTGCCCAAACTTGCGATACAGGTGCTCTTCTACCTGGCTATGAACCAGAGATTCAGCCGATTGCATTTAAGATCCTTAGAGGTTTATTTGAATAGCCTATATATTTTTAGGTTCCCTTAACTCGGTCGCCTGAATACGCTGGGCAGTAAGTTCATCACGTTTACTAATGTTATGCGGCTTAACCACTGTCTGATCACCCGCAGCCCATGTCAGCGGCCTACGCTCTTTACCGATCGATTCTTGCAACATAATCAAACCTTGCATTAATGCCTCAGGACGCGGTGGGCAGCCGGGCACATATACATCTACCGGAATAAACTTATCGACACCCTGAACTACTGAATAAATATCATACATGCCGCCCGAATTAGCGCAGGAGCCCATAGATATAATCCATCGAGGTTCGAGTAACTGCTCATAAAGACGCTGTATCACCGGAGCCATTTTTAAAAAACAGGTACCGGATATCACCATCAAATCAGCCTGCCTTGGCGTCGCACGGATTACCTCAGAGCCGAAGCGAGCAATATCATGGCGGCTGGTAAAGGCGGTGGCCATCTCAACATAACAGCAGGATAGACCAAAGTTAAACGGCCAGAGAGAATGGGCACGACCCCAGGCAACCAGATCCTCAAGTTTGGCAAAGGCAACATTGCGTTTGACCTCCTCCTCGATAAAAGCATCAGACTCATTGAGTAGATTGCCATCATCCGGTTTACTTAAACTCCACTTCATTGATTTTCCTCAAGGATTTTTTGCTGTGCGTCTTTTTCCCGGGCAGCCACTAGGCCGACTCGTGTTTTATTACCCCAATCAAGTGCTCCAGAGCGCCATTCATAGATCAGAGCCAAAGCTAATACGGCGATAAATACGACCATTGAAAAATAACCCTGCCAGCCAAGCTCAAAAAATGCGATGGCCCAAGCAAAGATAAAAACAGTTTCTAGATCAAAGATAACAAAGAAGATTGCGACCAGATAAAACTCTACGGAGATACGGATTTGCGAACCGCCAACAGAGACAATTCCCGATTCAAAGGGATCGTTGGTTGCGGCCTCTCTGCGACGCTGCCCCAACAACCAAGACAGGACCAACATCGTTATAACCAGAAGGATTACCATGCCAAAGTAGACGGCGAGTGGCCAGATCTCAGTAGAGTATTCGTTGACCACTAAGACTCCAAACCGTGACGGTGTAAACACAGGCATTCGCTTTGTAAAGTACTAAAGATCCGGCTACAAGAAGTTCTGACCACCCAGAATTGGTGGCGCGGGCGGCATAAACGAAACAGTTCCAAATACAGATTAAGCGGCATAATTACCCCAAACGTATTGGATTTCTATCGCCTGTTAAAAACACAACTGGCATGAAATCCATTTGTTTTTATTCAGTGCTACGCTTTTAAGTTACCTAAATTAACGGTCTTTCGCAAGAGTGTTTTGTCGGCGACAGGATGAACTGCACAAGAAAGGAGTCTATTATGGAAAAAAATGATCGAGAAATTTGACTGTTCGTAGCTGGAAAAATTGTGGCCAAACCCATACAGGTTAGGCCATAGAGAAAATAGTACCTTAAACTAGATCAGGCCAGAAACAGCAGTTAATACCGGTAAAATTATTTATAAATATTAGTTAAATGCGTGACGTAAAACGATAGTTTCGACACGATCTGGACCCGTAGAAACAACATCCACTGGGGCTCCGGTTAATTCTTCAATACGGGAGATATAGTCTCTGGCCGCCTGAGGGAGATCCGCTAAGTGCTGTGCACCCACCGTCACATCCGACCAGCCAGGCATAGACTCATAGACAGGAGTAATGTTTTTAAAATCGTCTGAATGCATCGGAATGCCTGCATCAGAGCCGTCTGCATGGACATAGCCGACACAGATTTTGACCTCATCTAGGCCATCCAAAACATCAAGTTTGGTCAGGCAGATACCGGAGATACTGTTAACTCTAACGGCTTGTCGAAGGGCCACGGCGTCAAACCAACCGCAACGACGTGAACGGCCTGTAGTCGTGCCAAATTCGTGGCCTTTTTCCCCTAAATACTGACCAATTTCACAGTCCAATTCTGTCGGAAATGGGCCTGACCCAACTCTGGTGGTGTAAGCCTTGGTAATACCAAGCACATAGTCTAGATACAGGGGTCCAAAACCGGTGCCGGTAGCCGCGCCACCAGCCGTAGTATTCGATGAGGTGACGTAGGGATAGGTGCCATGGTCGACATCGAGCAGTGATCCCTGCGCACCTTCAAATAAAATATGTTCACCGGCGTCACGTGCGTCATGGAGAATCTTGGTCACATCAGCTTTCATAGGCAACAGTTCTGCGGCCCATTCTTTGGCCTCGGCCAGAGTTTTATCAAAATCTACGGCGTCTGTTTTATAAAACTGCGTGAGCGAAAAATTATGGTACTCCAGCACCTCTTTCAACTTCTCGGCAAAAACATCCATATTAGCAAGATCGCCCAGGCGCAGGGCTCGACGGGCAACTTTATCTTCATAAGCTGGCCCGATTCCTCGACCCGTTGTACCAATTTTGGCATGGCCACGCACCGCTTCACGGGCAACATCGAGCGCCACATGGTAGCTGAGAATCAAGGGGCATGATCCGGACACTTTAAGACGATCTCGAACCTGCACACCGCGCTTCTCCAGCATGCGGATCTCTTTGAGCAGCGCATCTGGCGCCACCACCACGCCATTGCCAATGACGCAGGTAACGTGCTCACGCAAGATGCCTGATGGCACGAGATGCAACGCGGTTTTAATACCGTCAATCACCAGCGTATGACCCGCGTTATGACCGCCTTGAAAGCGCGCAACCAGCGACGCCTTATCGGTTAACAGATCAACTATTTTACCCTTGCCTTCGTCCCCCCACTGGGAACCAAGAATAACGACATTTCTACCCATAACAATACTTACTCGAAATAATGACATCACCCGATTACTAAATTCAGGACAATTTTTGAATCACATAGCCACCGTCCTGCTGGATTAGCTGACGGTCACATTTAATCTCTTGGAAATTCACGGCCTGGCCGGCAAAACCCTGCACGACTCGGTGTCCCTGAGCTCGTAGGTCGACAATTTGCTCATGGCGCTGCTCATCCGCAGTGTAAGGGACAAAGATACCTGATACCAAACTGCAGTCACGCTGACCTATATTGACCAATGATTTTAGATCAAAGGCAAACCCGGTAGCCGGACGTGAGCGCCCAAAGGCTTCACCAACATGATCATATCGGCCTCCATTCCCTAAAGCCTTGCCATGACCCTGCACGTAACCCGCAAATACAATACCGGTGTGGTAATGGTAGCCGGGTAATTCACCCAAATCGAGATAGACTGTCACATCCCCTGCGGCAATTACCGCAACAATCTGTTCAAGTTGGTCGATGGCTGCCAATACAGAATCCGGCGCACCCGCAAGAGCCTGCTTAGCTTCTGTCAGTACCTCAGCACTGCCCGCCAATCTTGGGAGCACATTGAGCCATCCCGCCAGAGTAGAGTCGCCAATATTACTATCAATCCAGTCGCTTAACTCGCCTGTAGCTTTGCGCTGCAGTAACTCAAATAATTGGCTCTCTTGTTCGCTATCAAGATTCGCGACAGCCAATATCCCACGAAAGATATCGACATGACCCAAATCGAGATGCACATTATCGACTCCCGCACTTTTCAAGGTCTCTAGAAAAAGCTCAATGACTTCTATGTCGGCGCTCAACGTAGCCTCACCAAACAGCTCAACACCCAGTGATATCGGCGTGCGCGACTCTAAGGGCCCACGAGGTCGCGTATGCAGCACTGTGCCCGCATAACAGAGCCGATTAGGCCCTTCCCGGCGCAGGCTGTGGGCGTCCATTCTGGCTGTCTGAGGGGTGATGTCTGCGCGAATACCCATCATTCGCCCACTAACTTGGTCAGTGACGCGAAAGGTCATTAAATCGAGGTCACTACCGGAGCCGCTCAGCAGGGATTCGGTGAATTCCACCATCGGCGGAATCACGAGGTCGTAACCCCAACGGTGATAGAGATCAAGTAGCTCACGCCGCAGTCGCTCGACTACCAGCGCCTGCTCTGGGAGCACCTCATCAACACCATCTGGTAATAGCCAGCGATCTACATTTTTCACAGCACCCTCTCTATTGCTTGCATGACCTAGCGCCAAATGACCAGCAATGCCAGTCCGACAAGCATACTCAGCAGTCCAATTATTCTCATCGCCCGCTCATCTGTTGCAGCTAAGACCTGCGCCATATTACGCCAACGGCGTGGCGCCAAAAACGGCATAATGCCTTCAAACACCAGCATCAAGCCAATCGCTTTGCCTATATCTTCGAACATTAAAGACCACCTCAGAATCGGCATAAAAAAACCGAGTTGCCCCGGTTTTTGGATTCTAACAAAATCATCACCAATGTGGCAGAGTTTTTAGACCAATGAAACCCTTTAATCGGTCTAAAAACTCAGAGGCTACTCACTACTTAGCACGCTGTTGGTTCAGATACTTAAAGAAATCACTGTCTGGCTCTACCAACATAATATCACCCTTATTAGAAAAGGCTGATTTATAGGCATTGAGGCTACGCATAAAGGAGTAAAACTCAGGGTCCTGCTGATAGGCTGCCGCGTAGACGGAAGCGGCTTTAGCATCGCCCTGACCACGCAACTCTTCAGCATCGCGATAAGCATTGGCCACTTCAATGGTGCGCTCACGATCAGCAGAGGCACGAATTTTTTCAGCTCGCTCCTTACCTGTCGAGCGCAATTCTCTCGCTTCCTTATCGCGCTCAGCGGTCATACGCCGGAATACCTGGCTGCTTACTTCTTGGGGTAGATCAATTCGCTTAACCCGCACATCTACCACTTCAATACCTAGGCTATCCAATACCGTCGCATTTAGCTCATCAGTAATATTTTTCATCAATAAATCGCGCTCACCAGACACCACTTCATGAAGGGTACGCGTACCAAATTGATTCCTGAGACCGTTATTAACGCGATTAGCTAAACGGTTTTGAGCGACACTCTCTACGCCACCAGTGGCCTTGTAGTAAGTTTCAACATTGGCAATACGCCATTTAGCATAGGAATCAACGATGAGGCGCTTTTTCTCAACAGTGAAAAAGCTCGCAGGCTGGGCGTCAACCGTGAGTATACGGGCGTCAAAGATGCGCACGTTGTCAACAAAGGGGACCTTGACATGCAGGCCTGGCTGAATATCAGCTTCCACTAGTTTACCGAACTGCAGTTTGACACCGCGCTCAAACTCACTGACAACATACAGCGTGCTATTAGCTCCCAACAATATAACCATCAGTACGATAACTGTTTTCATTAAATTATTCATCGTCTTCTCTCCGATTGTCCTTGATTGCTGTTGCGCTGAAGCCTTTCAATGACTTCCGTGGCAATGCTATCAATCATCTCATCCTTGGTGCCACCGCTCATAGATGTCTTCGCTGTCGTGCCTTGTTGCATCAGCTTATCCAGCGGTAGATAGAGCATATTATTACCACCCTCTGTATCCACCAAGATTTTGGTACTGCTACTCATTACCTGCTCAATAGCGTCGATATAAAGACGCTCGCGAGTCACTTGCGGTGCCTTCTTATATTCCTTCAGCAGGCTGGTGAAACGTTTAGCTTCACCCTCAGACTTAGACACTACCTGGGAAAGGTAACCCTCAGCCTCTTCTCGCAGACGCTGCGCTTCACCACGAGCCTCCGGAATCACACCGTTAGAGTAGGCCTGTGCTTCGTTAACTAACCGCTCGAGGTCTTCGCGCGCTTTAATCACGTCATCATAGGCTGCTCTGACCTCTGTCGGTGGGCGCGCCTCTTCAATGTTAATCTTGACCACGTTTATACCGCTGGTATAAACATTCAGCAGATCCTGAAGTTTTTCGGCGGTACTAACCGCGACTTCCTCACGTCCTGTAGAAATCACACCATCGAGTCCGGTACTGCCTACTACGTGGCGAAGAGCGCTGTCTGTAGCCTGCTGCAGGCTCATCACAGGGTTTTTTATGCTGAGAACAAAGTCTTTAGCATTGGCGATGTTGTACTGCACCGTTAATGAAATTTCGACTATATTCTCGTCCTGAGTCAACATTAAACCTCGCGCCTGATATTGGCGCTCTTCAGTGACACGCACTGAGGTAACCTTGTCAATAAACGGTGGGTTCCATTGTAATCCTGACCCCAACGTGTCGCTGTACTTGCCTAGACGTAATACAACAGCCTGTTCTTTTTCATCAACCTGATAGAAACCCAACAGACCCCAAATAATAGCCAACGCCATAAAAGCAATGGGCAATAGCCCCTTGCTGCCGCCGCCACCAGAACCGCCACCAAATTTAGCCAGCTTTTCTTTCAGTTTATTCAGTGCTTCATCAATGTCTGGTGGTCCTGCGTTACCGCCATTACCACCCCAAGGATCTTTCCCGCCACCCGGTTCATTCC
>Ga0209279_10001585_pt1 | contig 11703 bp, 9 predicted proteins | sample CoawatmetaG00DNA_3_FD_187508 | JGI IMG/M metagenome (GOLD analysis project Ga0209279, IMG submission 187508) | Marine microbial communities from the West Antarctic Peninsula - Coastal water metaG006-DNA (SPAdes) (version 2) | ecosystem: Environmental > Aquatic > Marine > Coastal ... | reverse complement strand
AGTTTACCTAAGTGTGGCTCTTCCAATACATCGAGTCTGCCCGATCTATCTTTCGCTGGATAACCCCACTCATTTAACGTCTGACATACAAAGGCACGATATGTGCCTGTACTCTCGTCTCCTGTCATGACTGCCATTGTGATAACTTCATCAACAATTCCTGGCAATTCACGACCTGTCTTTGAACCTTCTATTTGTAACTCAAATAGTTTACGTCCATATTCATCAACTTTCTCGTCAAGAATGCCTACAAAGATAACATTCTTTTCACGAATATGTTGTAAGTGTGTGAGCCAATTCATCATCTCACGACCTTGCATCCCATACACTGAACGAGTATCAACAGTTCCATTTCTAGTTCGGTTTTCGGCTTGACCCATACAATGTTGGAAACATAGTCTACCTGCCACAGTTATACTGTCAACAAATATAGTTTCATATTTTTTCATCATTTCGGAAGGGTCGCCATACTCTTGCACAACATGATCGTAATGCACTTGGCTATAGGCTTGGTCGTCAGTTAATGATGGATTACCTCCACCTAAAAAACATGCAAAGTCACGACATTCAGACCATGTCTTAGGACGGATAACATCGATTGGCCATCCTTCGATAGCCGCATCACCCGCCTCTAAGTCCATGAATAATGTAGTGTCTGCATCTAAAGTCCGAGCAAGAGTGGTTTTACCCACTCCACTCTGACCACACACAACGATCTTATGACCTTTTTTCTCAGCCATTCGCTGTTCTGCTGTAATTATATTTAAAGTCATTATTCTACTTCCTCTAATTTAAATGTTACACCAGCTAAATCCACAGTTCTATGTGGCTCTAACAAAGTCTTGATGGCTGGAGGAGCAGTGGCATACTTTCTTTCCTCTATAGTAACGCTTATTTTACCATAGTGCCTTGCATCTTCTTGATCCATAGTATCAAGCGTTGCCATAAGGCCAACTTGATCCCACTCAATCTTCTTTCTGAAGTTTACATTAAGTTTTATATCGTTTGTAACCATAATATTTGTAGAACCAAAGTCTTTGCCTAAATCTCGTAATTTGTCACGAGCTATGTTACCAAATCTTTGTTCAAAAACCTCATTAATAGTCTTGAGTTTTTGCTTGTCTCTCTCAATATCTTTTTCAAGAGACCTACGAGCATGAATAAGTTTTGACTCGTTCATCTCGAAATAATCTGTAAATGTTGTCATAATTGACCTCCTTGTTTATTTACACTAGAAACTTATATATAGCACTAGTTACAACAAAGTCAATACCTGTTCTATCATTTATTTTTAAAAGAGAGCAAAACATCTATGCCATGGATGGCTAACATGAGTTTTTTCTTTAGCCTAAACTCTGGTGTGACAACGCCTTTAGCGTCTTCCACAATAAATCTTGATAGTCCATCTTCGTCTAATAATAAATATGTATAATCAGCAATGTATTTACATATTTTATGTCCATTAATTTCTAATAAATAGGTTACTTGTCTATCTAATTGGTCAACAACACCAGCTCGTTCCATAGCTTTTAACTGACCCCAACGCTCCGCTTCCCACCTAGAATCAAACTTTAATCCCATTGCAACTGTCTTTTTTGCAAAATACTTGTTGGGTTTCCCAACTTTTCTGGGTATAATTCGTTTATTATTAGAATACATAGGAGTTACTATAATGGCAGATCCAACAAAATTCAAGTCAATTGGGATAGATACTGATACTTATCATAAACTAAAACGTATTTGTGATGATGAAAGACGTAATATTCGTCAACAAATTTCTATCTGGGTGGATAAAGATTATGAAGAAAGATTTAAGGACGATAATAAAGTAACTCGTTTAGGTTTAGGTACGCTTAGTAATTAAGCGACCTGTTCTTTAACACCTAAATTTTCCATTCTTTTTATCAAACGATTAGCACGATTGGTTACTTGTTTGTGCCACCTTGAATCTTCCATTTGAGTTGCACATTCAAGCCAATCGTTATTATCTATAGCAGCACGAAATTTTACAAATTTGGATAATCTTGGTCTGCCCATATTGAACATCATATTGCACAAAATTAATTGCACATCTTCAGGTAAATCATCAAAGTTATCAAATAACTTTTTGCATTCTTCTACTGTGCCGTGAACATCAGTTTGAAAACAATTATTAACTCTATCTTCTGATACTGGTGTGCCTACTGGCTTTTCGTATTCTTCATCCCATTCAGTAATAAGATGTCCTATACCATGCGTTGGCAAACCAAGATGGTCTAAATATATTTCGTACTTACATCCTTCGTCTTCTTTTAGTTCTTCTCGTAATTGTTCTACGTTCATGGTGTTTGCCTTGCTGCTATTGCTTGGTTTACAGGACTAAGACCTAATAAAGCCCCTGTGCCTGGTGAATTAACATTTATTTGTCCTAATCCTGTGTTAGATGCTGGAGGAGTTACGTTTATTCCAGTACCTGTAGGAGCTGGAGGCCGAACATTTGTTCGCACTTGATTAGCTGTATTTTTTAAAGCTGAAGTAATTCCAGAGTTGTCTGCAAGAGCTTTTATTTGATCTGCTCCTTCACTTATACCTGATTGCACAAACTGACCAGGTGCTTGAGAGAAAGCGTTTCTCATAACTTGACCGAGAGTTTTAGCCCTTTCTGCTTCTGTCTTTACAGTTCTTACACCGTTTTTATATTGTTTTACGATCTGACTGTAGTAAGGAGCTGATGTTAAATATCTACCTAAAAGAGTAAATTTAGCTAATTTACCAAGATTTTGCAAAGGACTGGCCGCTATATTAGCAGCTACAAGATCACCACCTTCGGCAGTTCTTGCATTAAACTTTAGTATTTTAGCAAACTCTGTCATGTTCTTACCCATTGCATCTCCGTAAAGAACATTTAATTTATTTCCTTTTGATGCTTCTAACATACGATCAGCAAATTTATTTAACTTTTTAGCATCCGTCATAACAGTTTCACCAAAGTCATCAATCAAACTATTCATAAAATAACCTTGAATTTTAGCAATGGATTCAGTGTCATTTTGACTTTCAAAGTATTTTTTTATTTCTTGTATTTCATTTGCTTTAGTGGAATTGTTCGCTATTAGCTCCCCAGCTTCTGTAGTGTTTAAATTACCATTAGCCAGTTTATTTCTAACACTGCTACTTTGTAAATTATGCACATTAACTTGAGCATCCTTAACGCTTTGTAACAACCCTTTTAAATCCTGACTACCGCCTTGATTTATTACATTATCAATAATATTATCATCTATTTTGCCTAATGATGTTATTCTAACTTGATTAGCTAATGATTTTATTGAATTATATTGAGTGTCTCCACCAAATAAAATTTTACCAGTTGTACCAAGACCATCAATTGCATCAGCAAATGCCTTACCACTAAATGCTACCGTGCTAAATGAGTCAATACCAGACTTTGTTAAAGCATCTTTAACAAAGTTATTTGACAATTCTTCTCTTAATGTTTGAGAAGCACCAGGTCTTCCAAACTCATCTAAAACTGCAAATGCTTTTTGTAAAAATTTAGGACTATTTGGTTTTATCAAATCTTTATATATTTTAGGATCTATGGGTTCTACGTTATTTCTTACAAAATCATCTAAATCTTTTAAAACTTTATTTCCATCTAAATCTTCTAAAAGTTGTTTTCCTTTAGCAAAATCAGCTCTTGCTTTATTTAAACTTCCAGATGCTTTCATTAACAAATCAACTTCATCACCTGTCATTTTAGCACCTTGAGCTAACGCTTCTAAATCTGTGCTATTTAATATTCTGTCTATATCTTTTACAAATGGTTGCAGAGTATCTTTGACAGTTGACGAATTACTCATAGCTGTATCATTTAATGATTTTCTTAAAATATATAATTGATTAAAAGATGCTGGGTTATTAAATTTTTTACCCCCAACTTTTCGCAGTCCTTCTAAAGCTCCTATAATAACTTTACTCGACATATCGTTTGCACCAGCATAATCTTTAAGAAGTTGATTAACCTTTGTATCAAATTCTTTTATTGGAATAAAACCTTTTGCACCAATAGTTGATTCCATTAATTTATCAACTGCTTTAAAGTTTTGAGTCATTAAACCATTAAAACCTGTTTGAGCTTCTGCCAATAATTCAAACGCTTCGTTATCAATACTTGAATTTCTGTTTAACGCAGCCCCAAAAGAATTAGCTGTATCTTCAAATTGTTTTAATACAGCTTTTCTTGCTTCTTCTTCTGCTTTAATGAGTGCTTTGTTATTTTCTTTTAAACCTTGAAGCAAAGCATCACCCGCTTCGTCAGCAGTATTTGATCCAGCTTGTAATTTAAAATCATTTATTTTTTGAGCCATGACCTCACCGTTTTTCTTTAAACGATCAGAAGTTTTAAATATTTTCTCTCCAATAGCCTGTGTTCTAGCTATAACTGATGGCGCACGGATTGCTGATAGACTAGGTAAAATGTCCATTTCAATTGATTTTCCAGCAATCTCAAGTTCTTCGGCTGTTAATTCTTTACCAGCAGTCATTGATTTTTTACCAATACCAAACGCTTTACCAAGAAGGCCAAACAATCCATCGCCTACAAAACCTATAGCCGCTTCTGTCGCTATGTCTTTAGCTATTTCTCCAGCCGATTGCCTAGATACACCAGCACCAGCTTCAATAATCTCTTCAACACCTTGTCCACCACCAGCTCCTAATCCAGCTCCGATAGCTGCACCAAGAATAGGAATAGGTATGGCTATCTGTCCTGCAATAGCTCCACCAATACCACCAATAAGCTCTGGTGCTATTCCAGCAAGATCAGCTAAGTCATAACGACTAAAGCCATCTTCATCTATAAGTATATTTTTATCTGTTTCTTGTCCAAACTTAGCCGCACCTTCAGGTGTAAGAGCTAATCTACCACGCTTATCACGAACATATAAGTCTTCGCCTATGTCAAATTTAGCTAGTATAGCTGCTTCTTCATCGTTATTTTCGGCTGCTGACAATGCAGCTCGCAAAGAAGCACTTTTAATTCCTGTGTTAGTATCGAACAATTGTTCTAACTTATCTTGTTCAGAAGCCTCGTTACTAACTTGCTTACCAGCTCCTCTATCTCTTAATATGTTGGCTATCTTTATTCTTTCTTCAACATTAGGCTGGTCGCCTTCGATAAGTATATTAATTGCCCCTTCTGGGGTATTTAACTGTACGTTACCCATAATTTATTTCTTTCTTAAATCAATTGTAAATACGCCATTTTTAATACTAGAAGAATAAGTATTATCAGTTCCTGTTGATATGGCTTTGTTAATAATAGCCATAGTTTTATTATATTCTTCATCATTTCTAAAATTTTCTCGTTTTGAAAATGAATTAAATTGACCTTCTAATGTTCTTTGTGGTGCATCAAATATTGTTCTAAGTTCTTCTAATCTATTAATGTTTTGGTCAATAGGTTGTCCAAGTTTAATTCTACTTACTAATAATTCTAGTCTTTTTATATCGCCTTCAGATACTCCATTACCAGATTCTTTTGTTAAGAACTTTTTGTATTGTGAAATTAATCTATCTTGTATTGCAGTTACTTTAGCTTCTGCTGAAATATTTTTATCACTAACAATTTCATCGATTCCTTTTGAATAATCCGTGTCACCAATACCAAGAGGTTTTAGAAATTCTTTAACTCTACCACCTAACAATGAAAATGCTGATCCGCCTCCTTTTTGACCCACTGACTTCAAAATGTTTTGCATTTCAGTAATGCTTCCTTGTGCTTCTAATACATTAACATACATATTAGCGTGTTTTTCTGCTTGTTGAACAGGTGCTAAGAACACTCTATTTTTTGATCCTGTAATAAAAGCAGTATCTACTTTGAGAAAATTGTTACCTTGAAGTGTCTGTGTAGTTACTTTACCTTTTGCATCTATAGGTTTGAAATTAGCTTCAGCTATTTTAATTTCCATATTATTATTGTGTTTAATATATTCAAGCTGTCTTTTAAACTTTTCATCTCTGAATTGAGTTGATAACGCTGAAAGAGCTTTTCTCTTTTCTTTAGCTGTTGCTAACTTTGCTAAACTATCAGCTTTAGTTTCTTGTAAAGCGTACTTACCAGCAGCCACTTGACCAGCTCTAGCATCGTCTTTAGCTTTTTGAAATAATGGCATTGCGGCTTGTCCTGCTTCTCCCGCAGAACCTATGATGTTAGATAAATTAAAATCTTTACCAGCTTTGTTTTGCATTAAAGATAAACCTAGAGACATTAAGGCTAGTTTATTGTCAGGCTCGCCTGATACATCAATGCCTGTTGCTTTAGCAAAATCAGTCTTGTATTCGTCTATAGTTTTTCTTGAGGTATCTTTTTTAGTACCATCACCATAAATATTAGTTATGTCATCCATAGCACTTTTAAAAAGACTTTGTTGAGCTTGTGCTTTTTTTTGTGCTTCAGTAAGAGGTAAGTCTTGTCCAGAATTTTCTTCTGCATCATCTTGAGCGGCAAGCACAGCATCTTTAGCTATCTCATCTGCTTTTTTATCTAACTCTTGTTGAGCAATTAATGCGTCTGCTTCTGGATCTGAAAATTCACCAGTTGGATCTTTTTTAAAATTTTCTCCAGTGCCTCCTTTAAAAGTGTCTATCCCAGCATCTATTAATTTTTGTTTTTCCGCTGCGTCTCTTACAACAGGTGACAATTGACCTTTTTGCATACGGTCTTGAGCAGAAAGTTGTCTTAATATGTCTTGTCCTGCTGATTGTGTGTCTGGATCTTTTGCAAAAGATGAATCAGATTGTTCTCCAAAAACATATTGTCCAAGATTATTTAATAATGGTGATCCAGTAAGAGGATCGCCAACGGATGTTAATAGTTTTTCAGCATCACCTTGAAGTGCAAAGAGAGATGGGAATGAAAAATCTGTTATATTTTGCAAACCTTCAGTAAATCTTGATCCTCTATTTGAAGGATCTAATTTATCTTTATCAATACCTATCTGATTTTTTAAAAAATCTTGATACCTTTGTTGACCTTCATCAAAGCTAGTAGCACCAGGCACTCCTTTAGGAAACAAACCACCTAAACCAACTCTTTTTCCGCCAACATTTAATGCCTTTAATAGTTCAGGTGATAATTGAGGCGACCCAAGACCAGCTTTACCACTCTTTACACCACGTTTTTGATACTCTCTTATTGCGTCTTCTATACCAGCCATTATGTTCTTCCACTAGAAGCACCACCACTAAACGGTGCAATTTGTGATAATGTTGTGTAAGCACCTACACCTTGCAAAAATGGATTAGCAGAAGGTGTCGTTGCTTGCGTAAACGTAGAAGGTATACTTGCACTTGGCATTCCTTGTAACAAGTTTTGACCTATTTGTAATCTTGTGTAAGGCTCTTGAGCTGATTGCATTTGATTTTGTCTATAAGCATCAAGTCCTGCTTGTTGCTGTGATTGTCTCATTGCACCTAACTGGCTTAACTGTGACACATCGGCCTGACCTAGAGCTTGCTGTAAACGACCTACATCACTTGTTGTTCCTGCTAATTGACCAAACTGTTGTCCAATGTTAGCTTGTCTGCCACCAGCGGTGCTGTATTGATTAGCAATATTGCCTAAAGATGTTCCTAATTGTCCTCTACCTTGACCTAAAGAACCAAACCTAGCACCTAAATCACCAGACGCTTGACCAAGTCCAGCTTGAAGTTTTGCTGCATTTTGTGATCCTGCTAACGCTTGTGCATAATTAGAAGAAAGTAACTTTGATAATGTGTCGGCTTTTACTTGTTGCAAACCTTTATCACGCTCTGATCTTTGAATACCTTCACGACTTCCACCAAAAGCACCAGATTGTATGGCTTTGGCTGCATCGCTTTGTCTTGCTATGTCAGCTTGTCTATCCATTTGTGTCATTGTAGCGTCAATGACTTGCTGTTGATAAGGATTCATAAATTGAGATATTCCCTGAGAAGGGTCGGCTAAGTTAGACGCTTGTTGTAAATAATTAGCCCCTTGAGAAATAGCACCTCTGCCAGCATCAAAATCACCAAGACCACCTCTTGCAACACTTCTAGCGTCACTGAGTCCTCCTAATCCAGATTGAATACTTCCCAATCCAGCAGCTAACGCTTGTTGTCCAGCAAGTGTTTGATCTCTCGCACCTTCAATAAATGGCTGATAAGAACCAGACAATTGTTGTCCTAAATTTATTGCAGAAGTACGAAGTGGATCCATTCCAGCTATTTGATAATCTGGCAATCCTAATGGAGAATCTAATAGTCCTGCTGAAGTTTGTTTGTCACCATCAAATTCACCGAACCCAGTTTGTAACATACGTTTTTGCAAACCTTCAAGAAAAGGTGGTAATCTTTGTATGTTTTCAACGGTTTGAGTTGCCATTACGCTCTAGCCTCCAATTTGTCCATCATATTATAAGCGTTTTGGATACCTTTTCTTTGGTTTCCACCACCTAATCCTTTTACTGCGTCTTTAGTTAACACAAATTCACCTGCCATGAGCATAGCAGGAACGTCATCTTTACGTCCAGAACCTTCGCTTGGGTCTATGCCACCATTTCTACGAGGAAAACCCATTTCTCCACCCATGTTAGCAAATGTTATACCACCAAGTTTACCACCAGGACCTCCGTAACCAAAAGGTCTTCTTTCAAATTCTGATCTTTGATCTTCATCTTCATCGTCACCTGACAATAATTGCATTAATAATCCAGCAGATAAACCTTGACCTAAACCTGAACTTAAAAAATTATTTAAAAAACCACCACCTTTAGATACGCCTTGAACAGCGGCTGCAGGAACATCTTTTGCTAAAAATGAATCTGCTCCCATTTTTTTAGCTAAATCTGGATTGCCAGCAATAGTTTTTGTACCAGCTTGTGAAGCACCAGTTTGTGTTGCTTGTGATCCAGCTTCAGCACCACCACCAAACATAGCTCCAAGACCACCAGATAATAATCCAGCCATTAAAGCGTCTTTTGTTTTGCCACCACCAAGTTTACTTGCTAAAGCACCAGTTCCTGCTCTTAATAAGAAAGGGCTTATACCTCCAAGTGCAGTTCCAGCGGCTAATTGCGGGGCAAATGCTGATAAAGCAATAGGAGCTACTTGTTTAATAAGTTTACCCAAATCAAAGAACTCTTGTTGTCCTGTCATTGGGTTCATGCTTCCAGCATTAGAACCAACCACTTGTCTTTGTGGGTCAAGACCTTGATTAACAAGAGCTTGATTTAATCCCATTCCTATTTGTGGGTTTTCTTGTAATATAGATTGAGGCACAACCATCTCGCCAGTTTGTGCGTGAACCATTTGATTATCACCAAATCTACCCATATCGGCTAATCCTCCATTTGCAAATTGTTGAATGTTTTGTAATCTTCCCATGTTACCAAACATCTCGTTTTGAAGAATACCAGAAGGAAAACTATCTGTACCACTATTTGTTGGTTGTAAAACAGCAGGATTATTAGAAGAACTTCCTATTGAAGATGATGCTGATTGTAATGGACCTGCATTAGCTGAAGCTAGTTGACCTTGTGAAAACTCCTCAAAAGGCATTTCGCCAGGAAGAACCACTCGACCCATAAAACCTTCGGCTCTTTGTTTTCTTGCGGCTTCTACTGCTTTATCATAATCGGCTCTCATTGAATTTATACCATCACCAATATAATCAAGATTTGACGGTTGTAACTGTCCCATCTGAGGTTTAAACTGTGAATAGTCCATTCCTGGATTTTGTTCTGCTCCAGGTGGAACAACGGAAAGATTAAAACCTGGATTAAATGCTGTTAACTCAGCAGGTCTTGGTTTAGGAAAACGAGGATCGTTATTTATAAGATTATCAATTGCTGATGAACCATCAGAGTTATTGTTAAAGTCAGGAGTTGATGGGTTTTGTGTAGATAACGCAGTATTAGTACCTTGATTTCTATTTTGCATTAATTTTAAAAAGTCACCATTTTTACTGACTTGTTCTTGTATACTTTCTAATACACCATTACTGCTAAAAGACGGATTTATACTAGATCCAAAAGATCCAGCCAATCCACCTTCTTGCATATACATTGGTCTATTATACATATTTTATCCTCATTATTATAAAATTTAGCATTATTTATCATTTAACACAAGATTATAACTTTATTAACTAACACTAACCGTCACTGTTCCAACTGAACCAGTTGCTAATACACTTCCCGTTAATGCTTGATTGGTTTCTAATATTTTTAAAAAACCACCATCTCCAACGTAAATATCACCTATATTAAATATATTACCAGTTCCACTACTAGGTATAGAAGGAAAATTAAGTTGAGGATTTTGTAGTTGATTTATTATTAATTCTAACGATCTAACTAAATCTATTAAATAAGTAACGCTTACTTCATTTGATGGAGTTGGGAGTCTTGGGAAAGGTACAATATTATTAGACATTACCTTCTCCCGTCTGGTCTAGCCTGAACTCTTGGAGAACCTAATCTCCAACGAACACCTGAATCAGAAGACGATACAGAAAGATTAAATGCCCTACCTCTAACTCTTATGTCAGCTTTATTTGTCCATTGCTCAAACGGAACAGTGCTTGTTGACACAGCCGTTCTTGTTACAGCACTAGTGTCTGATTGCAAGTAATCTCCGCCTGGAAAATTACGACCTTCAACAGTTATATTAACAGATGGATTGTCAGCATCAGATCCGTTAAATGTTAAGTCTGGAATTAATTGACTAACAAAAGCAAAACGATCACCATCACCAATATCGATTTGACTTGACTCAATGGAAGAAATTAAAGCTGAACCATCATCATCGTATCCTTTTTCGTGGTTATATACATAATTACTACCTGTTGCTATGGGAAAATCTCTTAATCCTCTATCTAACCATGCGTCTCTATTAATTGTTCCATAATACCACAATTGTTCGTTATAATTGTATATAACATATTTATCATTTTGCCCGTTGCCACCATTAACAACTGAATTTGTATCAGAAGGATAAAGCCAAATAACCTCACCAAACTCTGCGTTAACACCAGCGTATATTTTATCTAATTGGGCGTTGTTTAAATTAAAAAACACTTCTTCTTTTACAGTACAAGGTATTTGTTTTACACGACCATCATAAATGTAAAAACAATTTTTACCCATCCAAACAATTATATCTTCAATAGCAACAGCAGCGTTAGGACCAGCAATAGTAATGTTAGAAGCAATCGGAGTGATACCAAATGTAAAAGGAGGACCTATAAAACGCATAGAATGAAGTGAAGAATCAGTCCAAATAACAATTTCTCTTTTAGTTTGTATTGCTCTTACAAACTTAGATCCTGAACCAATTCTTAAATCACCTGCCGTATTAGTCGCTGTTGGTGTCCAATCTGTTAAAGTTTCTTGACTAGCAAAACGTATTAACAATGGATCTTGAACTCCTGATGAAAACAAACCATCACATCCAAAAGCAATAATATGTCTATCAGTATCAGAAACCATTATCTGCGTTACAAGGGTAGGAACATTAATAGTGTCGGTTGCTGCTGTTGAAAGCTCAATAGCTCTTGTTGTTAAACCATTTGATTTATCCCAAAAATAAATAGCTCCGTTTCTAGGATTAATAAGTAAGTCTTCTCCAAAATTATCGTGCGACCATAAACGTAACGCTCCAACCGTTGTTAAATCTGCGCCAGAATTCCATGTTCCT
>Ga0209279_10001584_pt1 | contig 11707 bp, 10 predicted proteins | sample CoawatmetaG00DNA_3_FD_187508 | JGI IMG/M metagenome (GOLD analysis project Ga0209279, IMG submission 187508) | Marine microbial communities from the West Antarctic Peninsula - Coastal water metaG006-DNA (SPAdes) (version 2) | ecosystem: Environmental > Aquatic > Marine > Coastal ... | reverse complement strand
TACAGCGGAAAGGTTGAAGAGCAACGAGCCCGGCATCAAAAACACGATGATACTGAATATAACCTTGAACCCAATATAAAGGAAGCTCCCGGAGGCTTGCGCGACATCCAGCTAATCAACTGGACAGCTAAACGTCACTTTCAAGTTCATCGCAGATCACACTTAGTGGAAAAAGGTTTTCTTTCTGAGGAGGAATACAGAACACTGCGTCGAGACGAAGAGTTTTTGTGGAAGGTTCGTTATGGCTTGCATCTTATTGCCGGTCGCGCAGAAGAACGGCTTCTTTTTGATTACCAGCGCAAACTTTCAGAAATGTTCGGTTATACCGATAGTGATGGCAGGCTTGGCGTTGAAAAATTCATGCAACGTTATTATCAGGTTGTAATTTCAATTCGTGAACTGACAGACGTACTGCTTCAACACCTCGATGAGGCAATATACCGAGAAGGTAAGACGAAGTATGCTGTCAAGATCAATGATCGATTTCTCATTCGTGATAATTATCTAGACACCATTGATGCCTTTGTTTTTGTCAGGTATCCGTCGGCTTTATTGGAACTGTTTGTCATTCTAGGAGAGAACGATAGTATTCTTGGGATAAGAGCAACGGCGATCAGGCAAATCAGGCTGCATCGGAATTTAATTGATGACGAATTCAGAAACAGCGCGAAAAATAAAGAACTCTTTATACGTCTACTAAAAGTTCCATTTAAACTCTCGGAACAACTCCAGCGGATGAATCTCGTTACGGTATTCTGGGCAAATATCTCCCTGAATTTGGTAAGATAGTCGGCCAGACCCAGCATGATTTATTTCATATATATCCAGTGGACGTGCACACTCTTCAAGTGGTGAGGAATTTACGCCGATTTGTGCGGCCAGAAATGACGAAACTATTTCCAATCGCTTCACATATCTATAAAAATTTAGGTAAACCTGAATTAATTATCATTGCTGCCTTGTATCATGATATAGCCAAAGGCCGAGGTGGTGACCACTCAAAACTAGGTGCTGCTGATGTCATTGCATTTGGCCTAAGTCATGGGCTGCAACCAGAAGAAATCGATCTTTTAAAGTGGTTGGTGGAAAGCCACCTTTTGATGTCCACGGTGTCTCAAAAAGAGGATACGTCCGATCCCGATGTGATCTACAAATTCGCCTGTCTGGTTGGTGATTTAATGCATCTTGAGCATTTGTATTTACTCACCGTCGCCGACATTAACGCCACTAATCCAAGGTTATGGACCGACTGGAAAGGTTCACTGATGCATAACCTTTACTTTGAAACTAAACGAGCCTTGCAAACTGGTCTTGGATCTCCTGAAAAACGCTCGACTTGGGTAGCTTCAGCAAAAAGAGCCGCCTTTGAACGATTAGAGGGTATGGATGTCACTCAATCTCAAGCTAAGGAGGTCTGGCATGATGTTGATGACGAGTTCTTCCTACGGGAGCGTGCCTCAGATATTGCCGCCTTTACAGCTGCTATTATTGCCATTAAAGATCCTGATGAGCCATTAGTCCTATTACGCGATGTGGGAGTAGAGATACCTATCGCCACTCAAATCTTTGTTTACGCCGGAGACCGAGAGCAAATCTTTTCAGTGATCGCAACAATTCTTGAACAGCTTCAGCTCACCATTCAAGACGCACGACTTCAAACTAACAGTCACAATCAAGCTTTTGATGTATTTTACGTACTGGATGATGAAGACCGGCCCGTAGGGCAAAATGCCGAACTTTGTGAGAAAATCATTAAAGCATTGAAAAAAGGTATTAAGAATCCGAAAAATGTGAACCCTCCTGTTCGGCGGCGAACATCTCGCCAACTAAAACAGCTGACCATGAAAACCACAACTTCACTACAAAATGATCCTGAGAGCAACACCACAGTACTCGAAGTTATAACGCCTGATCGTCCTGGATTACTTGCTCATTTGGGTCGTATATTCCTGCGCTATGAGCTAAATCTGTGCAACGCTAAGATTGCGACCCTAGGAGAGCGAGTTGAAGACGTGTTTTATCTCACTGACCGAAACCATCTCCCACTCACTGACCCCGACTTTAATCTGATAATACAAAAGACTATCTGCGAAGAACTTGATCAACGAAATAGAGAAGAGACCAATGGCGCTTAGACGTAACAACCAGAAAGATGGCATTAGCCAATGAATGCTAATCTTGGCCTATTGCAGGCCTATCCTTTTCAGAGACTCAATGAACTCAAAGCAGGCATTACTCCGCCAGCGCATCTAACTCACATTTCACTCTCTATTGGTGAACCGAGACATCCTGCCCCTAAATTTGTCAAGCAGGCTTTAACGGCATCAATTGATAAATTATCGCACTACCCCTCGACTCGAGGCTCAATTGAGCTTAGAACATCAATAAGTCAGTGGCTAGAACAACGATTTCATCTACGTAAAGATAGTCTAGATCCAGAATCTAACGTTTTGCCAGTCTGCGGCACACGGGAAGCAATCTTCGCCTTCACCCAAGCGACCATAAGTCCAAATGACCGCTCGGCTAAACCCGTAGTGATTACACCAAATCCGTTTTATCAAATTTATGAAGGTGCAGCCATTCTGGCCGGGGCAGAGCCTTACCTGTTAAACTGCAATGCTGACAATGGATTTATCCCGGACCTAGATGCCGTGCCACAAGCGATATGGGAACGCTGCCAGCTATTGCAACTATGCTCTCCAGGTAATCCGACGGGGGCAGTAATGACGATCGCACAAATGCAGCACGCAGTTCATCTGGCAGATCAATATAACTTCCTCATTGCCAGTGATGAATGTTACTCGGACATTTATCTTGATGAGAGTAAGCCCCCGCCAGGTTTACTTGAGGCTTGTAAGGCAATGGGTCGTTACCACTATGATCGTTGTGTGGTTTTCCATAGTCTTTCAAAACGCTCAAATTTACCAGGCCTAAGATCAGGTTTCGTTGCTGGAGATAAATCCATTTTGAGCCGATTTCTTAACTATAGAACCTACCATGGGTGCAGTATGTCTTTACCTGTACAAATTGCCTCCACCGCAGCGTGGAAAGACGAGGCTCATACCATCGAAAACAGAACTCTTTACCGGGAAAAATTTTTAGCGGTTACAGATATATTGAGGGACTGCATGACGTTCCCAGAACCCCAGGCCAGCTTCTACCTTTGGGCAGAGACTCCAATTGATGATCAACAGTTTGCCAAACAACTCTATTCCCAGCAAAACGTAACCTTACTACCAGGTCAATTTCTATCCCGCCCAACGCCTAAAGAAAATCCAGGATTAAATCGTGTTCGAATAGCTTTGGTCGCTGAAATTGAAGAGTGCATAGAGGCCGCTCATCGCATAAAAGAATTCATTATCTCTATCGACAGTGCACGAGGTACTTAGCATGCTAAAAAAAGCACGTGCTGAGTTCATTTTTGAGCGGTTAACTGAGCTCTACCCTGAAACACCGACTCCACTGACGCACAAAGACAACTTTACGCTTTTAGTGGCCGTATTATTAAGTGCGCAATGCACTGACGAACGGGTTAACAAGGTCACTCCAGCATTGTTTGCAGAGGCAGATAACCCCTTTGACATGCAAGAAGTGCCTTTAGATACTATCTATAACATAGTGCGCCCCTGCGGTCTTGCCCCGCAAAAATCCAAAGCGATTTTAGGTTTATCTAAAATATTAATAGCCCAACACAACGGTCAAGTACCGGAAGATATCAACATTTTGGAAACTTTACCGGGTGTTGGCCACAAGACAGCCAGCGTAGTCATGTCTCAAGGTTTCGGTCATCCTGCCTTTCCCGTGGATACCCATATTCACCGTCTAGCCCAACGCTGGGGACTGACCAAAGGCAAAAATGTAACGCAAACTGAGCGTGATTTAAAAAGACTCTTCAAGCGAGAACACTGGAACAGCCTGCACTTACAAATAATTTTCTATGGCCGAGAGTTCTGCTCGGCGCGAGGCTGTGATGGCACAATCTGTGATATCTGTACCACCTGCTACCCCAATCGCAAAAATCCGTTCGTCGCAAAGAAACCTTAATGAAACAAAGGTTTTCAAAACTATATTTGGTATCATGACGCCACACTTGTCGAGAGTCATTTAACCTGTGATCATCCTTTTTGGCATCAAGAACTGCGATACCGTGAAAAAAGCTCGCCTATGGCTGTCTGAGCATAAGATCGAACATCGCTTTCATGATGTTCGAACTGACGGGCTCAAGGTTGAGGAAATTGAAGAGTGGATCGCAAAAACAGACTGGGAGATCGTTCTAAATCGGCGCGGAACAACATGGCGAAAATTAGATCCTAGTACTCAGGAAACTGTCACTAGAAGCAATATAGCAGAGCTTTTACTAGCGAACCCTGCAATGATTAAACGCCCCATATTATTAGATCCTAGTACTCAGGAAACTGTCACTAGAAGCAATATAGCAGAGCTTTTACTAGCGAACCCTGCAATGATTAAACGCCCCATATTGGATGTTAACGGCGTTATTAGCGTTGGCTTTAAGCCCGAACTCTATCATTCAATATTTAATTAAATAAAATTAAGAGTAACCTAATGAGTAGTCTTTATAGTTTTGGCATTGGTATCGGCACTAAGAACAGTCGCGGAGAGTGGTTAGAGGTTTTTTACCCCACCCCGCTGTTAAATCCGCCTAAAGACCTAGTCAGTGTCATCACCTCAAGTTTAGGTGCTAACTCAGGTGATATGGAACCCACCACCGACCAACTTTCAGCACTTCACTCTGCACTTAACCACAACGGATATTCTGAGCTTGCCTCATCTATTAAGGCATTGATTGAGTCTAGTCGCCCAGTGTCTGCGACCTTACTATCCGCCGATATCCCACCCGCTTCAGTGCCGCAGGGTTACCTGAAGTTGCATCTACTCTCTCATCGCTTGGTAAAACCTCACGAAACTGAGCTTGCAGGCATTTTTGGAGTGTTAAAAAATGTCGCTTGGACCAGCGCGGGGGCCATCGACGTGGAAGAACTTCCAGATAGATTATTACAAGCTAGAGTCGATGGGCAGCCATTGACCGTCGACTCGGTGGACAAGTTCCCTAAGATGGTTGACTACGTTGTTCCTAGTGGTATACGCATTGCAGACACAAGGCGCGTGCGGCTAGGCGCCTATGTCGGCGAGGGGACTACAGTGATGCACGAAGGATTCATCAACTTTAACGCTGGCACAGAGGGACCAAACATGATTGAAGGACGTGTCTCTGCTGGCGTTTTTTGTGGCGCTGGCTCAGATGTTGGCGGCGGTGCTTCAATCATGGGCACCCTCTCTGGTGGAGGTAGTATGGTCATTGCCCTTGGCGAGAAATGTCTACTAGGTGCTAACTCAGGAGCGGGTATTTGCCTCGGAGATCGCTGCACTATTGAAGCTGGGCTTTATATTACGGCTGGCACAATAGTAACCCTGTTGGACGATCAAAATAAGCCCAGCGGTAAAGCCAAGGCTAGAGAGCTTTCAGGGCATAGTGACTTACTGTTTCGACGAAATTCAATATCGGGCGCGGTTGAATGTCTGACAAATCAGACTGCTGTGGAGCTAAACGAAGCTCTGCACTCGTCTAACTAATAAACATTGACGAGTTTAGGCACCTAAAAGGCTCTGGCCGCAGACTCTAACAATGTTGCCATTAATACCCGCTGCCTGTGGGCTAACAAAAAAACCAATAACTTCAGCCACATCGATCGGCAATCCACCCTGTCCAAGTGATGACAATCTTCGACCCATCTGCCGCGTCAAAAAAGGTATCGCTGCGGTCATCTGAGTTTCAATGAAGCCCGGTGCTACAGCGTTAATGGTAATGCCTCTGGCGGCGCATGGATTGGCTAACGTCTCAACCATGCCTATTACCGCTGATTTAGAGAAAGCATAATTAGTTTGTCCAACGTTACCAGCAATACCACTAATGGAGGCAACACCTATAATTTTGCCGCCATTATCTAAAAGGTCAGTATCTAAGAGCGCGCTATTGATCCGCTGCACGCTACCCAAATTAACTTGCATCAACATATTCCACTGATGGTCACTCATGCGCGACAACATCTTATCTCGTGTTATGCCCGCATTATGGATAATAGCGTGCAGCTCTGCACCCTTCGCTAAACAATAGTCGCGCAGATGCGCCGCTGCCCCATCGTCAGTAATATCCAAGGGTAATGCCATCCCGCCTAGACTGCTCATGACTGATATTAGGTCCGCTTCTGACTGAGGCACATCCACGCCGATAACCCTAGCGCCATCCCTTGATAAGACCTTAGCTATAGCGAGCCCTATACCTCTGGCAGCACCCGTCACTAAAACTGTCTTCCCCATTAATGGCCGTTGCCAATCCGCAGTCATAGAAGCTACTGGGGTAGCGGCAGTCAAGATTTGCGCATTCAAAAAGGCTGACCCCGCTGACAGGAGGAACCGAAGCGGAGCCTGCAGCGAGACCTCACCACCCTTATCGACTAAAATGAGATTCGCTGTGGCACCATTTCGACCAATTTCTTTGGCTAAAGATTTGATAAACCCATGCAATCCTCGTTGCACCGTGCCCTGTTCAACATCATTCGTGGCACTGGGCTTCAAGCCAATCACGATGACGCGTCCATTGGGAGCTAATGCTTTTAAACTTTGCTGAAAAAAAGTATGGAGCTGACTACTTTGCTCGGCACTAGCAATACCCGAGGCGTCATAAATTAGATGCCCCTTAACGTCCATAGGAGTGCCACAGACGATTAGTTTGTTTTCTTTTAGGCATTGTCCAATGGCATCCTCAAAAACGGCGCCATGACTATTCCCCCAAAGTACCTGGCCACTCAATTTGTGAGGTTCTTTTGGATCTTCTCGAACCAGACTCACAGGCTCGGGTAACCCCATGGCAGAAAATAGTTTTTTACCTAAGTTTGAATTAGCTAATTCTAAATACGTGTCTGACACTCTGCGTTATCCTCTTTAAATCCGATAAACGACATTTTACTCTCCAGCTCTAAAATAAGATTGACCTAAATGACAATTTGAGTATTACTGAAGTCATTGGCTTCAAGCCCCAAATCACCTATCCTTAAGTCTTAACCAATTAAAATTACGGGACAAAAATAATGACCGAGATTCGTAACGTAGCCATTGTTGGCGGAAGTAGGATTCCATTTGTGCGCAGCAATACCACCTACAGTCATGCTAGTAATATGGATATGCTAACAGCCGCCCTGCAGGGATTAGTGCAACGTTTCGATCTAGACGGTGAACGATTAGGTGAGGTAGTCGCCGGCGCAGTGATGAAACACTCACGTGATTTTAACTTGGCTCGCGAGGCCACTCTAGATTCGGGACTATCACTGCAAACACCGGCCTATGACATTCAGCAGGCTTGTGGGACAGGCTTGGAAGCCGCTATATTGGTCGCAAATAAGATTGCCTTGGGACAAATAGATTCTGGCATTGCCGGTGGCACAGATACCGCCAGCGATGCGCCAATTGCGCTCAATGAAAAATATCGCCACATGATTTTGAGCCTTAACCGCGCTAAAACCTTGGGACAGCGACTAAAACTTTTTGCCAGTATTCGGCCAAGCTTTATGATCCCCTTGCTTCCAGCTAATGCTGAACCCCGCACTGGTCTATCTATGGGTCAACACTGTGAACGAATGGTTAAACAGTGGGGCATTAGCCGAGAAGATCAAGATCAGCTGACATTCAACAGTCATCAAAATCTTATCGCCGCATACGACCGAGGCTTCTTTGCCGATCTTGTCAGGCCCTTTTGTGGCGTTGAACGCGACGGCATAATGCGTAACACACCTCTTGAAAAACTAGCGGCACTAAAGCCAGCCTACGATCGCGAAAATGGCACCTTAACTGCAGCCAACTCCACCACACTAACTGATGGAGCAGCTGCGGTGCTCCTTGCTAGCGAAGACTGGGCAAAAGAACGTAATCTTCCTATACAGGCTTACCTAACCCACAGTGAGGTAGCCGCCGTAGATTTTTACAGTCAAGGCGAAAAGAGCGAAGGCTTGCTGATGGCACCTGCCTATGCTGTTCCACGGTTGCTGTCAAGGGCTGGCCTAATGTTGCAAGACTTTGATTTCTATGAAATTCATGAAGCATTTGCCGCTCAAGCACTATGCACGATGAAGGCATGGGAGGATCCAGACTTTTGTAAAAACAAACTTGGCTTAGATAATCCTTTGGGTAGTATTGATAGAACAAAGCTCAATGTTAATGGTTCTAGTGTTGCCACCGGGCATCCCTTTGCCGCAACGGGCCCTAGAATAATTGCAACACTCGCAAAGTTGTTGGAGCAAAAAGGATCTGGGCGAGGCCTGATTTCTATCTGTGCCGCGGGTGGTCAGGGTGTCACGGCTATAATTGAGAGGTAGATGACAATCCCAAAAAAGTTACGCTTAATGGGTTCTGCAGTCACTTTGGCGCCTCGGTTCAATAATAGTGTCGGCCTCTAAAGAGAGGCTCTAGGCTAGAAGGGTTGAAGTTCTAGCCTGACCTCTCCCTACCGCAACTTCATAACATATGTTCAAGTCATTTTGTCTAGTCTAAAACACTACCCTAGGAGTTTCAGTTTCATTTAAACGTGAAATTAAAGATTCAAGTGCTATCGTCCCGTATCTGTTCCGAGGCTTTAACAATTAGTCTAAGTCATTTTTTTGAGCCTAGATCAAAACCCAGCGTCTTTTATTGCGTTTTAGCATAGAATTAGCATAGAATATCGGACTTCGGTCCAAATTTGGGCTTGAATATCAGAAAAATACACGGATAAAAAAATGAAATCAGAGTTTACTGGCGCACCGGTGAATACCCCTAGCGAACCAGCGAAAAAAACTCAAGTCAGGACTGAATTAGCTCGAGCTAAAATGGTGGCTGCAGCAACACCAATGTTCTCTCAGAATGGCTACGATGCTACTTCTGTCCGTAAGATAGAAATTGCAGCTGACGTCAAGCGTGGTATGCTAGTTTATCACTTTGGAACTAAAGAAGACTTTTGGAAAGCCGTCGCCGATAATATCTTTAATCTCATTACAGACCAGCGAAAAGCCCGAATTTCTGTCCTACCAGACATGGCAGAGCGAGAAGGTATAGCGATGATAATCCGTTTTCATGTCCGCGCTGCAGCCCAACATCCTGAAATAAGTCGGCTACTAGCACAAGAAGCTTGTCAAAAATCGGCTACTAGCACAAGAAGCTTGTCAAAAATCTTGGCGTATCCAGTACCTAGTCAAACAACATATAAAACCCGGTAGTGTCTACATGGAAAAGTACGTGTCTAAAGCTCTAAATTTCACACCTAGAGAGTTCGCACACTGGTACTACATAATGGTGAGTAGCTGCGCCACCATGTTTTCATTTGAACCCGAGTGCTCACTCTTGTTTGACTTCGACTGTCGCCAAGACAACGTCATAGAAACTCACTCTGATATGCTAGTCGCGATGCTTTTGGCGCCATATCCTTAATGACTGATTGTTCGGTGAGGTAGTCTTTATCCATTATCTACTGGTTTACTCCTGTGTGGCCTTATAAAACCGCCATCACATCTAAAATATCCTAATTACATAGATTATTACTTTGTATCCTTAGTCATAAAATGTGAAAATTTGGTCCGAGCCAAATAATCACGTACTTAAAGGATTACGCCCATGAGACAAATTAAATTAGCCGGCCCTGGCGGACTAAAAAACCTAACCTTAGTTGAGGCCGACAAGCCTATCGCTAAGCCCGATCAAGTGGTTATCAAAGTGGCTGCAAGTAGCCTTAATTATCATGATCTATTAGTTGCTCTTGGCCAAATTCCAACCGATGACGGACGCGTAGTTCTATCCGACTGTGCTGGAGAAATCGTCGCAGTCGGTGATGATGTAACGCGATGGAAAGTCGGTGATTCAGTCATGAGTTGCTGTTATCCAAACTGGATTGAGGGGCCACCACAATATCAATTATTAAGTTTCATTGGCGATAACGAAGACGGATACTCAACCGAATATATCGCCATATCTGAAAAGTCTATAACCCACACCCCAAAAGACTGGACTATGGCTGAGGCCGCCACATTACCCTGTGCGGGATTAACCGCATGGCGCGCATTAGTTAACGATGGAAAACTGCAAGCCGGCGAAACGGTCCTAGTGCAAGGTACTGGTGGCGTTTCGATCTTCGCACTGCAACTAGCAAAGTCTATGGGTGCAAAAGTTATTGCCACCTCCTCGTCTGATGAGAAACTTAAGAAATTGCTGGCGTTGGGTGCCGATGAAGTCATTAACTACAAAGATGAGCCACAGTGGGGCAAAGCAGTGCTTGCTAAGACCGGCGGATTAGGCGTTGACCACGTTATTGAAGTTGGCGGCGGCGGTACATTTGGAGAATCGGTTCGTGCGGTAAAGCTCGGTGGGCACATTGCACTCATCGGTGTTTTGAGCGGGCCATCGGTAAGTGAAATTATTCTTCCACGCATCTTCATGAAACAGATTCGTCTGAGTGGTGTTGCTATGGCCAATCAGCAAACGCAACTGGCTATGCTCGACTATTTAGACTCCACGTCTATTCGACCTATTATCAGTGACACGTTTGATCTGGCCCAACTGGCAGACGCATTTCAACATCAAATAGACAACAAACACTTTGGTAAAATCTCGATCTCCATTAGTCAAGATTAGTCAAACTAAGCGCCGCCAAACTAGGGTTAAAACCTAAATTTGGCGACATCTAGTCATTTCCATAGACGCCGATTCACGAAGTAATAACAAGTGCAGAGTCTGCAGTCTGCTTTATGAGATCCGCAAACTGCACCAACAAAGGCTGTGGCAATGTGTGGCCCATACCCTCGAAAAGCACTAACTTTGCATGAGATATCTGCTTTTTAGTCTCTATGCCTCCGCTCACATCGACTAGCGTGTCTTGTTTACCATGGATTATCAGTACGGGCATTTTGAGCGCATTGAGCAACTTATTGCGATTAGGCGCTGAACGGATAGCAGCCATCTGTCGAAGGTAACCGGCCGGGTTGTTAGACCGTTTAAACTCAGACTTAACCGCTATGGCGACCACCTCATCTGATTCTAGGTAGGCTGGGCTACCGAACATCTGCCGCGTCATCACCGAGTTATCCAAAGCGGAGGTGCCTTTGGGAATAGGCTTTACCATTTGCCTAGCCACCGCAAGAGAGGCCCCACCTTTACCAAAAGCCCCTGTTTTAGACATAATAGAAGTTAGGGAAAGTACCCTATCCGGATATAGTCCAGCCACCAACTGACTGATCATTCCACCCATAGATATACCGACAATATGCGCCGATTTAATATCAAGTGCATCGAGCAATCCAACCGTATCAGCGGCCATATCATTCAAGGTATAGGGCACTCTCACGGGAATACCCAACAACGATTTCAGCCCTAATCTGAGAAAACTTGGGGCTACTTCACCTTCCATTTTATCAGTGAGCCCAATGTCTCTATTATCAAAACGGATAACTCTAAAACCCCGCTCCACCAATAAATCGCAAAATTCCAAGGGCCACCGAATCAACTGGTTATAAAGACCCGCAACGAGCAAGACTACCGGAGCATCAGCATGACCAAACTCTTCGTAGGCCATGCGTATGCCATTAGATTGGACAAACTGTGTATTCAGCTCTTGTGTTTTATTATTGGTCACGCAATTCTCGCCTCAATATTTTCATAAATAGGTGTT
>Ga0209279_10001582_pt1 | contig 11718 bp, 11 predicted proteins | sample CoawatmetaG00DNA_3_FD_187508 | JGI IMG/M metagenome (GOLD analysis project Ga0209279, IMG submission 187508) | Marine microbial communities from the West Antarctic Peninsula - Coastal water metaG006-DNA (SPAdes) (version 2) | ecosystem: Environmental > Aquatic > Marine > Coastal ... | reverse complement strand
GAGAAGAAGAGGTAACTACTGTTAATCAAAATTCCTACTCTAAGCTTATAGGAACTTTTGTAAATGACGCTAAACGCATGGTAGAGGACGCATGGGATTGGTCTTCGCTACGCACCACTATTACAGTTACTACTGAAGCTGACGTTTTCTCCTATAACTTACTAGGTACTAACTCCTCCTTCAAAACCTTAGATGTGTTGAACGACACTAAAAACTGTTTCATGAAACACATTCCTTCTACTGAGATGAACAAGCTATATCTTATACAGCCTGTCGTAGAAGGGCCAGCACAACAGTACACTTGGAATGGTTTTAGCGAAGCAGGTAACGCCATTGTAGACATCTACCCTAAGCCTAATTCTGTAGAGAGCCTACGCTTTAACATTGTTCAGAGAGAGAACGAGTACACTGATGATGCTGATGTGTTTTACGTACCTACTCAGGCTATTATTCAGCTTGCACAGGGCTTTGCAATGGAAGAGAGGGGAGAGACAGGCGGCCAGACAAGCGGCGCTATGGTACAGCTAGGTCGTTCTACCTTGGCTGATGCCATTGCGTTTGACGTTGCTAGGTTCCCTACTGAGCTTATTTGGGAGGATGTGTAATGGCGCAACAGCTACAGAATCTTGCAATCTCTGCTCCTGCTTTTGCTGGAATAAACACAGAAGACTCTCCTGTATCTTTAAATGCTGCCTTTGCTGACATCGCAGAAAACTGTGTAATTGACCAGAGAGGTCGTGTTGGAGCTAGGAAAGGATGGAGTACTATCACTACTAACGGTGCAACAGTCTTAGGCACTAGTGCAGGCACTGAGCACATACAAGAGTTTATTGCTTATGACGGAACAGTAACTGTTTTTTCAATGGGTAACCTAAAAATATTTACAGGAACTACAGCTCTCACTGAGATAGCTTATCCTGCTGGTTACTCCTGTACCGCTAACAACTGGAAGACAGCTTCTTTTCAGAACAGCGTGTGGTTCTTTCAGGCTGGACATGCCCCACTCAAGTACGTAGCTGGAGCATCTGCCTTAGTGCTCGTTCCTGACTCTGGAAGCACTGCTCCTCCACAAGGAGATGAACTCTTAGCTGGCTTCGGTCGTCTGTGGGTTACATCTGTTGTAAACGAAGACTATAAGATTTATGGTAGTGCTCTTCTTGACGGAGATACTTGGCATGGTTCAGGTAACTCTTGGCTAACTTTAGATTTAACTAACGTCTGGCCACAAGGATATGACTCTGTAGTTGCACTCGCTGAACACAACGGATACTTAGTTGTCTTCGGTAAGCGTTCTATTATTCTTTATCAAGATGTTGTGGGAGCACAGGGCGGTACTTTATCTTCTACCTCCGCTGACACAATTAGATTGTACGACACCATTGAGGGTGTTGGTTGCATTGCTAGAGATTCTGTACAGACAACTGGTAATGACTTGCTGTTTTTATCTAATCGCGGCCTGATGTCTCTTGGTCGTCTTATTCAAGAAAAAGCTATACCTCTTAACGATGTCAGTAAGAATGTACGTACAGACTTTATGGAGCTTGTCAACAACGAGTTTGCTTCAGGTAACGGTCATACAATTAGAAGTGCTTACAGTGCTAAACACGCTTTTTACATCATAACGCTCCCAGAGTCAGGCGTTGTTTATTGTTTTGATGTAAGGAGGCCTTTAGAAGATGGTTCTTTTAGAGCTACTACTTGGAGAGGCTTAACACCTTTAGCCTTATCAGTGTTTGCTAACGATGAGCTAATGATGGGCTTAGCTAAGCAAGGTTCTACACAGCCAGCAATAGTAAAGTACGACACATACAGCGACGGCAACGAAACTTACGTAATGAAGTACTTTAGTCATCCTCAGAACTTTGGTAACCCTACTAACTTAAAGTTTCTTAAAAAGATGAACGTTACTGTTATTGGAGGAGGAGGCACTACTTGTATTTTTAACTGGGGATACGATTACTCTAAAAACTTTACTAAACAAGCTGTTACTTTTGGTGTGGCATCTGACGCAGAGTTTAACGAAGAAGAGTACAACACCACAGCAGAGTACACAGGGGGCGTTACTGTTAATGAACCCTCACTTAATACTTCAGGTTCTGGTGTAGAAATAACTGTAGGCTTAGAAACAACAATTATTGGCAATTCCTTTTCTATTCAAAAAATTGACATACACGCTCTATCAGGGAGATTTATCTAAATGGCTACATACAACGTAACGACTAACTTTGGCGCTAAAGACGACTTAGCGTCAGGAAACGCAGCTAAGAAGGTTAAAGGCTCAGAGTTTACTACTGAGTTTAATAACATTGCTACAGGGGTGAACAGCAAGGCAGACACAACGACTGTCAACGCTGTAACAACGACAGCTAACGCAGCCCTGCCTAAAGCAGGTGGTGCTATGACAGGCGCTATCACAACTAACAGCACCTTTGATGGTCGTGATGTAGCCACTGACGGAACTAAACTAGACGGCATAGAAGCCAGCGCAGACGTAACTGACGCTACTAACGTAACTGCTGCTGGAGCTTTGATGGACAGCGAGGTGACTAACCTTGCACAAGTCAAGGCTTTTGACTCTACTGACTATGCCACGGCTGCTCAAGGTGCTTTAGCTGCTGCGGCACTCCCAAAGTCTGGTGGTGCTGTGACAGGCGATATCACAACTAACAGCACCTTTGATGGTCGTAATGTCGCTACAGATGGTACTAAGCTAGACGCTATTGAAGCTAGTGCGGACGTAACGGATACAGCTAACGTAACAGCCGCTGGCGCACTAATGGACAGTGAAGTTACTAACCTTGCACAAGTCAAGGCTTTTGATTCATCTGATTACGCTACAGCAGCGCAAGGAACTTTAGCAACCAATGCACTACCTAAAGCCGGTGGAACCATGTCGGGTGCGATAGTAATGGGAACCTCCAAGATTACTGGAGCAGGAGACCCAACTGATGCTCAGGACGTAGCTACAAAAGCTTACGTTGACGCTAACGCTGGTGGTGGTGGTGATGTAACTCTTGCTGGTGACAACACCTTTACAGGCGATAATACTTTTTCAGCAGAACTTACGGCAAACGGCGGCATTGCCTTGGGCGATAATAACAAGATTACGTTCGGAACTGGCGCTGACCTAGAAATCTACCATAGCGGTAGTGATTCTGTTATTAAAGATGCTGGAACTGGCATTCTAAAGTACACCAGTAATACGGGCGGCGTTGCGGGTGTTACTTTTGAGATAGAGAACACCAATACCACTTCTGCTGCTGGTTCTTTTATAGCGTTTAACGATGTTTCAGCGGCCAATCCTGCCAGAATAGGAGGTATAGGTGGTAACTTTGTAGTACTAACCGATGACAATACGAACGGTCAGCAAGTTGCTATAGAATGTCACCGAGACAACGGTGTAAAGCTACATGCAGCCTCTGGTGGCGGCGTTCGTTTACAGACGACTACTACAGGAATAAATGTTACTGGCGCTGTAAGCTTGTCTACTCTTTTGCGCGTAGCTCCTTCTGCTGAGCCTTCTTCAGGTTCAACCGCTGGGGATGTATATTATGATTCTACATCTAACAAGCTGCGTTGTTACAACGGTTCTGCTTGGAACGACTTGTTTTAACATTACTCTTATTATTATCATTAAAGGAATCTAAGAATGCCGACTACACAAGACATACTGAACATGGGTGGTGCCCTGTTGAATACAACGGGTCAGTACATAGCCTCGGAAGATGCAATTGACAGTGCTAGAGCAGCAGGGCAACAGGCAGTAGCAGGTGCTGAAACAATAGCTACTGACGCTATTGCAGGTACAGAGTTTAAACCTTACACAGTAACCAGTAACTTAGCTACATCTACTGCTGGCCCATCTGGAGGTGTTACACAAACACTGAGCGAAGATGAGCAACGCCGTCAGAACGCCTACTTAGGCTCAGCAGAGACTTTGTTTGGTGGGGTAGGCGGTGACACTAATGCACAGACGCAAGCCCTCTACGACCAACTGAGGGCCATTCAAGCCCCTGCTGAGATGCGTAGGCAGCAGGCGACCCAAGAGCAGATGTTTGGTAGAGGTACTGGGGGCATGACTTCAGGTCTCTACGGTGGCTCTGGTATGCAGTTTGCTGACGCACAGGCCCGTATGGAGCAGGAAGGTCGTGATATGTTTATGGCTAGAGGAATGGTAGGTGATGAACAAGACCGTAGACTCTTACAGGCTCAGGGCTTAATGGATGCTGGTTATAACACTTCAAACCAAGCTTCTGACATGTTCCAAACAGGTTATCAACCTGCTACATTGGCTGCTCAAGGTGATATTACAGGTCAAGGGCTTAGTGCTGACGCTAAGTCTAAGGCATTGACTCAGATGATTAACGCTGAAGTTATTGCTGGTAACCTGAGTGCAGACCAAGCTAAGCAGCTTCTGACAGCTACTTTAGGTAGTCAAGACGCTAGTGGTAACTTTACTGGTGGTTTTCTGAGTAGTGCAACTGATTGGATATTTGGTGGAGGTGACTATTCCGGATATGACATTACCGCTGATTCTTTAGGGCTTGACTCAGCGAATGTTGACTATCAAGATTCTCGTGCTACTGATGATTTTATCAGTGACGCAGCTTTAGATGAAACTGGTTCAGGATACTAAGGAGAACAAACAATGGCACAAGTACAAGATTTAAGTGGTTTATTAACAGGTATCTCCTCTCAAGCGCCTATTGACCCTCGCGTGGGTCTTTCTCCTATGCAGCAGTTACAGGCTCGTGGAATGGAAGCTAACCAAGGTTTGCGTCAGGCAGCAGGAGGCTTGATGTCTTCTGTTACTGGTAAGGAAGTAAACGTCCAGACTTCTCGTGAGAAAGCACAGTCTGAGCTTGCTGGTTTAGACATTAACAACCCTAAAGACCAAGAGCGTATCCTTGAGATATACACACGCCTTGACCCTAATAAGGCTGCTCAGTTAAAGGCTGCTTTTGTTCAACAGGGTAGAGACCGTGATAAGCAGTCTCTTACACTAACTCAACAGACCGCACAAAGAGAAGGCTTTGCTAATTACCTAGATAAAACATACGTTGGTCGAGGCTACGGAGCGTTAGCTCTTCAGGGCACTTTAACCCCCACTAACATGAAGAACTTTATCAAAGAAACAGCGGAAGGAAAAGCAGACAACACTTGGATAGATTCAGTAAACTTTAAAGGTAATCCTATTAACGCTTTAGTTAGTAACTCAAGCGGTGAAGTGATAAATACTCTAGATAGAGAAGGAAATCCAACCAACTCTAAGCTTAATACTGGGTTTAAAGACATAATGGTAGACGGTCAGACAGTTACAGCGTTAATTAACAAGGATACTGGCTCTATTGTGACAACTTATGGTCTTCCATTGGAGAGTGGAAACTTAACAAATGAACAGTTAACTTACAACGCTGTTGTTGCCTCTAATGAAGCCAATAATCTTCCATCGCCTACTTGGACTAACTGGCGTAACGGGGAAATAGCAGAAAAGAACATGTCTCCTAAACGTAGAGAATACCTAGAGCTTAAAGAGGCCGCAGGTTCCGATGTTACGTTCCCTGCCTATGCTGAATGGTACAACAAACAAGACCTAGAAACTATCATAACTACAAATATAAACAAAACAACAGGAATCGGAACAGAGCGGTTGACTAATGCAAAAACTGGTGAAGTTATTGAAGAACTTGGCGTAACTTCAATGCCTACACTTACAATAAAAGAAAACGCAGACAAGACTTACTCTGTATATAACAGCGTAACAGGTATTATGGGAGAACCGAGACCCACAAAGGAATCCGCAGGTTTACAACAGAAGGCGTTTTACTCTACGATGTCGGCCATTAACGCTATTGATGGCACGTTAGGCGCTTTGTCGGAAGCTCAGAGACTTAAAGGTAAAGGCCCTGACGGTGAAGCTGTTGGTGGCATTGAGTATTTGATGTTAAGCACACTTCCTGAAACAAATGCTAGACTGCTTAAAAATAAAGTAAAGACTATTCAAGCTAACCTAGCGTTTGACAAGCTAGAACAAATGAAGATGAACTCATCTACAGGAGCTTCAGGTCTTGGTCAGGTAAGTAACTTAGAATTAGACTTGTTAAAAGCAGCAGTTGGCGCTTTAGACCCAATGCTTGGTGTTGAAGCTTTTAACGACCAAGTGGTTCTAATTGCAAAGCATTATAATAGGTTTAAACAGGCTCTGTTAGAACAGGCTGATTATGTTACAGACCCTAAAACAGGAGATATTTTTGTACAGTCTCCTGAAGGTAAAACGTACAGGATAGGTACACAAGCACAGGCGATAAACTAATGGATAATAATGCTTACTCACAAGTAACAAACCCAGACGAGTTGACAAGAATACAGGGGTTGTTTGCGACAGAAACTAACGCACAAGCTCCTGCTATTGTACCTTCGCCTGTTGCTAACACGCCTTCTAAGACAACCCCTTTTACTTCGGGGGTTCAAATTGAGGATGAGGAAACACTAGCTAGAGTACAGGCATTGTTTGACGAAAAATCAACATCAAGTGACAGTCTTGACCCACATACCCTTATAAATGGTTTAATGCTTGAAGGTGTGACTGAACAAGAAGTTGACCCTTTTGATTGGAAAAAGATGACGGCAGGAATGGCGGCATCTATTGCGGCATCTATACCTGAAGGTAAAAAGGGTTATAAGTGGGGGAAAAAAATAGCAGCTACGCTACCCAATCGCGGCTGGTTAGGTGCGATTAAGAAAGCAACACCTGTTGTTACAGGCGCTGTACGAGGCGCTGCTGCTAGTGCAGGAGCGTTAGGCACTACTGAGTTCTCCTATGATGCGGTAGATTCTTTAATATCAGGAGAAGAGTTTAACCCTTCTGAAGCATTTGATTCCGCTTGGGATGCAGCACAGACTGACTTTCTATTTTCTGCTGCTGGTGGTATTGGCCTACCCGCTGTAGTCAAAACTTACAGAGCTTCAAAAAGCCTTACTAGTGAAATACCTTCACTTTTTCCAGATAAAGCAGTAATTAGCGGCAAAGCAGGTCTGGGCGATAAAAGCATTATAGCTATTGAAAAATTACAACGACAGCTTGTCGAGATGGGCGGGAGTTTAATGCCCTCTATGGTTACCGATAAAGCCTATCCTAGACTGCTAGAACAGGTCGCTAAAGTTTCTAAATATACTAGAGGAACTGTAGAGAATTATTTTAACCTCTATGGCGAGTTTATGGGGAAACAGGTGTCAGAAATGGTGGGTCAGTTTGCTAAACAAGGCCCACGTAAACAAGGTAAAGTACTTCAGGCTTTTATTGAGCAGAATGATAGAGCTTTAGCTAAAGTTGTTGAACCTTTATATACAGCATTGTCTATTAAAGGTAAAGGAGTTGCTGTCAATATAAGGGGGAAAGCGCAAAACCTTGCTGAGGAAATCGGCCAAAGCGGTAGATATAGGGCGCAACCTAAAGTTACTAAAGAAGGCGAAGTAATACTTAAAACAAGCGCGTCTGGCAGGGTCGCAACAGTGTTAAAAGAACTAAGAGAAATGCCGGATAACTTAAATTTCTTTGAAGCACATCAACGCCTGTCTAAAGTAAAAAGTGACATTGCTGATTTACGAGCTTCTACATCTCCCAATAGTGCATTAGTAGATGTTTTAGAACAGCAGAAAAGGCTCTTACAAGAAGGGATGGATGATGCTGCTGAACGACTGTCTCCCACACTTCAGAGAGAGTATGCTGACGTTACAGCTTATTACAAAAGAGGTAGGAAAGTAGTAGGCGCTGAATGGCTGAAAGCTGCGTTTAAAAACAATGACCCCGCAACAATAGGTAGAATACTTACACAGGATGGCTTATCTGAAGGCATTATACAAATTAAAGAGCTTCGTAGAGCGGCAGCTCAGTTTAAAAAAGACTTACCAAAGCCGCCTAAAAATGCTTCTAAAGCAGAAATAGTCACATACAAGGAAATGATAAAAGGTTTAGACGTAGACCCATTAGAAGGGGTTAGGAGAGGTTTCTTAGACGAAATACTGAGGGAAGCTCCTGATGATGCGAGAGGTTCTGCTCAAAAGTTTGCCAATAAGTTAAAGGAACCCAGATTCAGAGAGACCTTTAATGAACTGTTTAAGGGAACAGGTGTTCCTGCTAAGATGGACGAAATGTTAGAGAATTTGATGATTCTATCTAGGACGGATAAATCTCAACAAGGTTTTGCTTTAACAATAGCGGGAGCAGAGCAACAAGTATTGACAAACCCGAACGCAAAGTCATGGTTTAAAAGTGTTATTCCTGCCTTCCTAGCGAGAAAAGCACTTACTGTAAAATCTATGGACAAATTAATAAATTTACAGAAAGTAGCAATAGCCGCCGAAAAGCAAGGAACCAAACTGCCTCCTTCTTTCTATACTAGTCTACAAAAACTAGTTGGTGTAGGAAACATAGCGGGAACAACAATGTCTTCGCCTGATGTATAGACGTAAAAAAGGGGCCGCAAGGGCCCCTTAGTTTACTACACTTTTACGTACCAATAAATGCTAATTCACTACACTTTAGTTTACTTAATGTTCCGTTTAGGTACTGTAGCGCCTTGTATCTTTAGTTATTTAAACTATCTCACACGCCCCACCAGTACACGCTAACTCCTGAGAGCCTGTTGTATTATCCTCCTGCTCGAAGTAGCTTAGGTCACTCCAACTAACACCCTGTGGCATTGCTGCTAGTAACTCTTCGTACTTCTCAGCAGTGATGTCCTCATAAGGAGCTTGCTGATACGTATGGTCACTAACAGGCAACAAACTAATGCCACTACAGATGTCAAAGTTATCCCATATCCACTGTGCTACTTGCAGGAACTCGCTGTCTGTGTAGTATACAGTGATACTTGGCTTATGCTCACACCAATGATTCTGGTAAGTCTTCCAAAGTGCTAGCTGCTCCATAGCTCCTACCATCTTCACTGTCGTACTGCCCTTCGGTGCTTTGACAGGGAAACCAAACACTAACGATGACTCTGACATAACATCCTGCTCTACTGGGAACCCTGCTGCTGACATAAAGCTTGCAAGCGGGTCTTTCTTGTCTGAACGTACACGTCGAATGTAATACTCAGAGAAGCGAGGATGAATGCCAGAAGCACTATCAACAAGCTGAGACACAGTACCACTTGGCTTAACAGCCGTAACAGCAGTAGACTGATTAATCCCAAGCTTCTTAGCCCACTTCTTGTTAGTTTTAATAGCAACATCTCTAATGTTCTCCAAGACTACTTGACAGTGTGGTGAGTCTGCTCGGCTTAACAACTCGTTATCCATAATGCCCGTCATGCTTACGCCCAGTAGTGCTTCCTCTTCCGTGTTCTTCTTCCAGATGTTACGTAGGTAACGGAAGTCTGTTAAGGTAGCCTGTAGTGTGCCAATGATAGCCGCTACTTCTGCCTTCTCCTTCAGTGTCTCTTCCGTGTCATCTGCCCGTACAACAATCTCTGAGAGGTTACAGAACTGGTTGCTACGTAGGATAATCTCAGAGCAAGGGTTAGTTCCGAAGTCGTAGTCAGGGTCACGGCGGCCGTTACGTGCTGCAATGTTCTGAGCTGCTACACGACTAAAGAGACCGCGCTCACCTGCTTTGGATTCATACAAGGTCTGCATCTCATTAAGGAATGCTTCGAAGTCTGGCTTCTCTGTGTACGCTACACTGTTGTTAGCAAGTCTACGGTGGCCTTCCTTCTCCCACCAAGCTCCTGACTTAGCTTTAGCCATACGGCCATCAGATAGGTTAGACAAGCTAATCAAAGCTGAACGTCTAACACCACCTACAACTACAATGTCAGCAATCTTACACACTACGTCATGACACTCAATGCTGGTAAGCTTACGACCTTCAGCCTTCTGAAAGATATTAACGCAGAAGTGAAACAAATCATCAAGGGGCTGTGGGCCTGACGCTCGACCACCAAAGGTCTCTAGTCTTGCACCCGCTAGACGTACACCGGACATGTCCCACTTTGGAATCTTGCCTGCGTACAGCATAGCAATCAACTCACGGAATGCTGAAGCCCAGCCAATCTTACTGTCGCCTACTACAATGGTAGTGTCAGTCGGGTGGAATGACTCAGCGATTACTGGTAGCTTAGTAATGAAGTTACGCTCTACGCTGAACCCCACACCAGTGCCACACATAAGGACGTACATCAGCTCATCGAAGCTACGCGGTGAGTCAATTGCAAGGTAAGAACAGTTGAAACCCGCTACGTTATCCTTGTCTAATGCTACACCTGCTGTCATTAAGCAGCGCATTGATGGCATTACTTCTAGGTCATGTATAGAGTTGTATAGCTTCTCTGCTGTCTTCTTGTCAATCTGCCCACGGTTAGACCAAAAGTCTACGTAACGCTGTACTGTCTCTGCCCATGTCTCTCTACGACCTTCCTCTTGCATCCATCGTGCGTAGCGGCTCTTGTGTATAAACTGTTGGTACTGTTCCATTCTTAATCTTCCTCTTTATCAAAGTAAAATGCTTCATCAAAGCCATTCAGTATGTATTCAGAAATACAGTGTTTTATTGTATGTTCATCAGGGCTATCAGTATGCTTGTGCGCCCTAAGATAACCAGCGTCTGTACCTTGCTCGACTATCTGCTCTATCAGTTTATAAATTTTAATTCTCATTTCGATTGGCATCCATATGGGTTACATAGTCGTGACGATGCTTGGATTCAAGTATTGTGCCATCAGGTGGTTTCATTTTACTGCTTAGTATCTTTGGCTTCTCAATTTTTTTACTAAAGATAGCATCGTAGTTATCTTCATACTTCTTCTTGTCTGTGGGGCGGGTCGATGAACCCTTGCCCCCGTGTGTCTGTCCTGTAGCCATTAGTCATCCTCCTCTTCAAGCATCAGTTCTTTTATCAGTTCAGCTAAGTACCACTGAGCTTTCTGAAGGTCTTCTACTGGCTTACCTTTGTAGTCGTAGCGCCAGAGGTACTTCATACAGTTGCCCTTTAGGTAACCGGCGAATGCTTCAGCAGACATAGACTCTCCGATAGCTTCAATACATTCGATGTTGCCTGTGTTGTAGTGACTCGGATTAGCGACAGCATCTTCTTTGTAAGGTAATGGTTGTTCCGTTTCAAAACACCAGTGTTGTCTTTCAAGAGGCCCTTCAGCAATATCATCATCAACAAAAAAGTCTTCGTCATGCAAGCGCTTTATCCACTTCTTCGCGTCAGCTTCCATCTGCTTTTCCTCCTTTTCCGCTGCCTCAAGATATACTGACATTAAAGACTCGTCTATCATAGACTTCCATGCTGGTACTTGTTTTCTTAGGTTATCCCAGTCTCTTGGTGTTGCGTTATTAATGCTCATCCGTGTATCATCCCCGTGTTATCATAATCCATTTCATGGTGGATTCTCTCTACGTCTCGTAAACATTCTTCGTAAGCGTCTTCAGGCGAACCTAGTTCTAAAGCTGTTGACTTCCAAAACTCTAACTCATCAAGATTGTTCATCTTCTAATTCCTCTTCTCTGTATCTAATTAGTCGGTCTTCAAAGGCGTTTAGTAAGTCGTCAGCGTCTATTTCAAGTATCTCTAAGATAAGTATCTCATCGTTTTCCCTGACGAACTGTTCCTTGTATTCCTCAAATGTTAGTGACATATCTTATCTCTCACATACCTAAGTAGCTCATTACTTGTTTTAACAGTGAAGCAAGGAAAGCCTTCTTTCTCAC
>Ga0209279_10001580_pt1 | contig 11732 bp, 7 predicted proteins | sample CoawatmetaG00DNA_3_FD_187508 | JGI IMG/M metagenome (GOLD analysis project Ga0209279, IMG submission 187508) | Marine microbial communities from the West Antarctic Peninsula - Coastal water metaG006-DNA (SPAdes) (version 2) | ecosystem: Environmental > Aquatic > Marine > Coastal ... | reverse complement strand
CAAATAACATTTGATAAAGTTTCACAGATATTGAAATCTGTTACATCTAATTCATCATTTACTTCAACTGTTCCAGATAAAGTTAATGCACGAGTAAGAGGATGTACTGACCCTAAGGCTGAAAATTATAATTCATTGGCACAAGATAACGATGGTAGTTGTATATACAAAGTAGTAGAAGAGATAAAAGTTGAAGAAGAAGTTGAAGAAGAACCAGCAATCAAAGGATGTATGGATGCATCTGCACTTAATTACAATAGGAATGCAACTGTTGATAATGGAACTTGTAAATATAAAGGTAGAGTTGATACCGTTATGAAAAACTACTATGTTTGGTCAGCAACAGCATCTATCAAGTATAAGCAAAATGGAAACATAAAAACTGTTAAAGGAGTTGAATTTGATTCATTTAATATCACACATGATAAATCTACTTTTAAATTTATAGGAGATGTACGAGAAGTACCTAAGCCAGTTAAAACAAAATCAACTCATAGATATTTCATTAAAAATGCTATGAATATGCCAACATTGCCAAAATCAATGAATGGTGAATTTAGTTATGATTATGGGTTTGCAAACAATAATGAATTTAAAAGAGGATTCACTCAATCAATGGGTAATCCATATTTCTCACAAACAAAAGGAGTAAATTCTGGTTCTACACTAAGTGTAACATATAAAGATGCTATTGGAAATACAAAAGCAAGTACTTTATTAGGGCCTGGTGATTCAACAACTATATGTGCACAAGTAGGAAGTGTATCTAGAATTGCTGGAATAGTAATTACAGACCAAGGAGATTGTACTAAACCTATACCTACACCAATACCACCAGTAGTTGTTATAAAACCAATACCACCAGCACCAAAACCACCTAGGCCAATTAAACCAAAACCAAGACCGCCTAAACCACCTACACCACCAATTGTTATTGGCACAGTAGGAGGAGGTAGAGGAACAGGATCTGGAGGAGGAAACAATGTTGAGGATTATATAGATGATGATAAGCCAGAGATGAATGGAAGTTATACATCAGGTAATGGAGGAGAAATTGTTCTAAGAAGACCAAGAACTCCACGGATGATGTAACAATATAAAATACTAATATTTATAGTAGAATAAAAGATAATGGCAGTACAAGATAATTTTTATGACCAAATAGAAGGTGGCGGTAGTGGGCGAGATGGAAATTTCGGTGACTCAAATGAACCTGACAGAAATACTGGTGGAGGTAGAACTCGTGGCGGGGGTGGTTCTCGTGGTGGAGGTAGAAATGTACCTGATGTACCTGTCGTAACTGTCATAAGTGGATGTACTGATAGAAATGCAACAAACTATAACCCATCGGCTACTGTTAATAATGGAACTTGTAAATATCCATCAAAACCACCAACTGTATTATCTCAAAGCAGAAATATACAAGTTAATGTTACTTCTACTAATGGTGGTAGTATCATGGTGGATGGAAAGGATACATTATCTACACCAGCTAAGATATTTAATTATAGTGGAAAGCAACTACTAACACCAAAGTATTTTAAGATAGTAAAAGCAGGTTTTACTTCAGCCGATGAATACAAATTATATTCTACAAAGAAAAAATTTAGTAAAACAGTAGCTCCGTTAGTGGATTTATTTGATGACCAACTCGATATAAATGTTCGAGGTGGTGGATTTGATGATTTTATTAATGAAGATAGAATACCTATTGGAAATGGTTTAATTAATAATTTCGGACTTGCAACTAGAGGTAGGGGTATTGAATTTAACGATAATTTAGGAAGAGGTACAGGTGGATTTAGTTCCGCTAAAGGTGGATTGGGTTTCTCTGCACCTATTAAAAATAAAATTCCTGCACCACGAAGACCAGTTAGTACAATAGAGTATGATTATTATGAATTTAGATTAGAAAAGAATGGAAAAGAAATTCCTCTTTTAAATCAAATAAACAAAATAACAGATACAATTAATAAATCTCAGTTTGCTAATTTATCTTTTGACTTAACAAAAGTAATTATAAAGGATGACCCATTAGAGGATCCTATTATTGATGTTCCAATTGAAGTAAACATACAAAGTAATGTTTGTGCTGATGATATCATACAATATAAAACATCATGGGGACAGAGCGGATTTTTATTATCAGATACAGAAATTGATTTAGACCACACTCCAATTGCAGGAGCTAAAAAAACCCCATCTATAACATTCTCTTCTGTTGGTATTTCTGATTTTACACATACCGTAGTTTTTAAGTACAATATACCTGATAATAGAAAAGAGCAAACTAATAGAACTAAAGAACTTACTCTTGATTTAGTAGCAGGACAAACTAACATTGTAGTTAATGCTACAAAGGTAGCAGTAGAAGAATCTCCACTTACTCCAAGTATAGCTGTTGATATTAATAGAGTTAAACTAAATTTAGCAGATAAAGAAACGGTCAAAATACCATATAGAAGTATTAATGCAGATAAAGTATTTTATACTCTTGGTAAAACTAGAAGAGAAATTGAACCAAATGGTAGTTTAGTACTAAGTAATTCGGATTTTTATAATGGAGTTGGTAATTACACTATTTACCTACAAGCTATATCCAATAAGGGAGGAAGTAGTAAGAATACATCAGTATCAGTAACAGTTGAAAGTAGAGCATTCGTACCTGGTCCTGATATTACAAACATAAACTACCCACAAAACATAGTAGGTGCAGATTTTAAGGGAAATAATGTTCCGTTTGATATTAATTGGCAATCGATTAATACTAACTATATTAAGATTTATGCCGGACGTGAAAGCAATATATCATCATTAGGACAGTTCTCGGAATCAGGTGTATCCTCATTTAACGTAAAAGATGTTTTACGTAAGTTAAACCTTTTAAAAATAAAACCAACTGAGGTTAAAGGAGTAATACAATTTGATTTAGTATTAATACCATATAACGCAGAAGGGGATTCATTAACTGCAGGTAAAACTGAAAAAATAAGTATTTCATTCGAAGCAGGAGATTTAAATCTTAGAAGAGGAGATGTTGTTGCAGATATTAGAAATGCATTTGTAAATCGTTTTGATTCTTCAATATTTAAAGATTCAATTTCTCCATTTTTAACTCACTATCTACATTTAGGTGAAGGTAATAATAAGTTAGTTGCAACATGGGGAATTGATACAGAAACATTATCTACATATCAAGAAAACTTAGAAGATAATACCAGAACAAAAATAAATGAAGAAAGGTCATTAGTATTAAAACTATATGAACCACTTCCTGCTAGTGTTAATTTAAACGATACACTTTGGATATCAAAATTACAGGCAATACCTATAATTGACCAAATCACAATAGTTGATGATATTTCAAAAAACTGTATACCATTAACTCCTAATTTTGCATTAGAAACAAACGATGTAATTGGTTATCAAATTTTAGATGATTTAATTTCAAGTGGTTCTCAATCATCAACTGATGTTGTTAATCAATTTGTATCATCTTCGGAATTTTCATTAGAAAATTTAAATATAAACTTTGTTACATCTGATTTAAAGTTAGTAGAAGGAGAAGGATCAACAGGAACATATTATATAGAACACCCTAGTAGGTCAATCGATTTTGGTAACTTTGTAAAATATTCATCTGCTGTAGAGAGAGTTGAAAACTTTGTTTATAAAGTTAAACTAATTCAATCATATGAAGAACGATATAGTGGATTGGTATCCGGAAGTTCTATTGACTTCGGTGGAGTATCAAGTAATATAACAGGAGCTGCATCAAGTTCAGTTGCAGTAACAAATGAAGCACACAGAACACTTGGTAAGATAAGTGAAGTAAAGAAGGGATTTGATTCCTTTGAAAAATTCTTATTCACAAGTTCATCTATAAGTAATATTACATATCCAGGAGCTGGACAGAATGCATTATCAGCTTCATCACATGCAAGTACAACAAAGTGGTATGAAAATACAATTGTAAGTGCTTCTAATTTCGATGTAGATAATAGTTCTAGGTTAGTTAATAACTTACCATTACACATACAAAATGATCCCGAAGGGTCTACTTTCCCATTATTCTTTGATATGATAGGACAGCACTTTGATGTGATGTGGTTACACATAAAAGGAATATCTCAAACAAAACAATTAGAACATAAGTTTGAAAACGGAATTAATGATAAGTTAATTTATCACATGTTAGAATCTCTTGGTTGGGATGCTGATATGGGTGCACAATCTCAAACACTTTGGGAATATGCATTTGGTAAAAATTCTGATGGAACTACTTCAACCTCAATGAGTGGTAAGGAAAGACAAAATGAAGTTTGGAGAAGATTACTTAATAACTTACCATATTTACATAAACACAAAGGTACACGAAGAGCAATATCCGCAGCATTAAGTTGTTATGGAATCCCACAGTCAATGTTGACTGTAATGGAATTTGGTGGACCTCAACCTGGTAGTGGAACTACTTCATTTACATATGAAGATAGAACATCCGCTATTAATATAACTGGAAGCGATTCTATACTAGTACCTTGGAAATCACATAATGCAAAATATCCAGATTCAGTAGAATTTAGATTAAATACAGATCAGAAAAAAGACCAAAGATTAATAAGTACAGATGGATGGAGTTTGGATGTTGATTATCCTGAATCTGGTTCACTTGCTAAATTAACATTTAACATATTAAGTGGTGGTACTTATGTATCATCTTCAACTGATCAAGCTTCCTTCTTTAATGATGAATATACACAGATTGTTGTAAATAGAATCACAGGAAGTATAGGAAGTACAGAAGATACATTCGATGTTTATTTGAAAGAAGGATTGGATGGAAGAATACGAAATAGTACTTTTAGTACGATGGCAGTTGCAACTGCAAGTAATGGTTGGGAAACTGGAAATGTATTAACAATAGGTGGTACTACGTTAACTGGTTCTATTGATGAATTTAGATTATGGTCTGCTCCTTTGAGTGAATCTGTAATTAAAAATCACACATTATTACCAGAAGCTATTAATGGTAATCACATATCATCATCTACTGAAGATTTATTATTAAGATTAGATTTTGAATATCCAAAGGATAGAAGTTCGGCAGGAGATACATCTATTAAGAATGTTTCAATAGATACAACATACAGTTCATTTGTAACTGCTTCTAACTTTACATCAATTACAGAATATCCACATCAATATGTTGTGTATGATAGAAATGTAACGGCAGAAGTACCATCAAGTGGATTTTCACCCGGTAACAAAGTAAGATTCGAAACTCAAACCAAAATAACAGATTTATCATATAAAGGTAGAGCTACTAAAAAATCACTAGATTCAGCACCACTTGATTCTGATAAGTTAGGATTGTTTTTCTCACCTACAAAAGAAATCAATTTAGATATTATGAAATCACTTGGTGGTTTTGAAATAGATAATTATATTGGAGATCCTGAAGATGCATTTAAACAAGAATATGGTGAACTATCTAAATTAAGAAATTATTATTTTAAACGATTTAACTTAAATATTGGTGAATATATTCAATTAGTTAGATATATCGATAAATCTTTATTTGATGTATTAACATCACTTGTACCAGCAAGAGCAAAGGTAGCAACTGGTATACTAATTTCTCCTCACATTCTTGAAAGAAGTAAGATAGAACAAAGACCTACATCAGCATCACTCCACAATCACGCAGGAGTAGTAACAGTAGAACACACCATTAAATCTACAGATAATGTTGTATCAGGTGTATTATCTGCACAAGATGATACTAAGTTAAAAGGTAATAAAAATGATTTTAATGGATTGATAGATTCAACAACTTCAACCAAGTTAGTAGGTTCAAATCAAGCTATTAATGCAACATTAGATATAAACGAGTTAACAAAAGAACAAGGATTCATTACAATAAATAGTGGTTCTGATATGGGAGGTATTTCCTTTATAATAGATGCATCTGTTACTGGTTCTATTCAAGGTGAATATGATTCAACTATGTTTAATCAAGTGGGTATGGCGCCCGATTCACTAACAGTAGCTGGTTTTGGTCTATATGGTCAAAATGGACATGCTATTATTACTAGACTCGATAAAGATAATAATTTTATAAAAGAAAGAAAAAGAGTTGATGTTATAACTGAGAGTTACACACTAGAGATTCCAGAAAACATAAATTCATTAGATTCATCATTGGGAAGTCATTTTGTAACACAAACATTTGAACGTAAAAAACTAAGTTTTAGAAATTTCGCAGATTCTGGTTCACTAGCAGGTGGTAATGTTGTTAGTGTTGTACCATTAGATGGTTATGTACCGTATCATTACAGAAACGTAGGAGATTTAACAAGTGGATTGGAAAATTCATTCTCCAATGGTTCTAAACAAACAAGTAAAACAACATTAGATGGTGGTTCACCTGTACAGACATTTACAACTAATCCTAATACATTAAGAGTATCGGATAGTGGTAGAGGAAGTGGAGAACCTATCTTAGAAGTAGATTAATAACAAAAAATAATTTATAAATAATAGGATTTTATTAAATCTTTATATTTATATATTGAATAACAAAGGGAAAATTACATTATGGCTTATTTAAATAACGCAGAAATAACAGTTGATGCTATTCTTACCAAAAAGGGTAGAGAAAAGCTAGCAGCAGGTGAAGGACTTAGTATCTCAAAATTCGCATTGGGTGATGACGAGATAGATTACACATTATATGAACCAGCACATCCAAAGGGTAGTGCATATTATGATGCAGCAATCAAAGCAATTCCAATTACGGAAGCTTCTCCTGATGAAACTCAGGTATTAAAATATAAATTGGTAACTTTACCAAAAGGAACTGTTAAGATTCCTAAAGTAGAATTTGGTATTCCAAGTTTAAGGGTAGGACCTGATTCTGGTAAAGTAGCACTTTCTCCAACAACTTCACCTAGTGGAAATACACAAAGTGGATATACTATGATATTATCTAACAAGAACGCAGGTTCTATAGTTGGACAAGGATTAGCAGCTGGAGCAGGAACAACACCAACATTTTTGGGTGATGAATTAACTGCAACTGCGGCTATTGAGACAGGATTGAATTTCTTCTTTATTCCAAACCCAAATTTAACACAAAGTATAAAAACAACTATTACTGTTTACGGAAACGAAACGGGAGGTTCACAAACTATACCAGTATCGGTTCTAGTTAAACTTCCTTTTGTAAGAAGCTAATAGAAAAGTTGTGGTAATAAATAAACTAACAGAGAGAAAAAAATAACATGGCACAAATAAACGGACAAGCTGGAACAAACTTATCACAAGAATTAGCAAATTATCTAGATGCTAATCAAGGTAACTTGACATCCGAGCAAATAGTGAAAATTACCAACCAATATTTATCAGGTGGTGATAAATTAGGTGCAACAGGAGGTTCAATCTCCAATGGTATCTATAAAAGATTTGGTGAATTTGATCAAGTAAACGGAAAGATAGAAGTTGTAACAACAGGTCTTTGGAGTGGTGATACAGGAAGTTTAAGTACTTTCAACACATCATCAGTACAAACCGCTGCAAGTTTAAATTACTATGTTAATGTATACGATAAAGACCCTTCTACTATAAGTTCAGCAGCTGTACAATATGCAGTTGCATATGGACATAAATTCGCAAGTGGTTCTGTTGATTTAACAACATCTGATTCATCAACATTAGCAAGTAAAGCAACATACGCACAATACAAATCTATATTATTAGATGCAGGTGAAGAGTTTTTCACATTTACAGATAACCTTGGTGCAGAAACTAATTCAAGTGATATTTACGTTGTAAATGTAGCACGTGCTCGTTATAAGGAAAAAATGGATGCAGGAAACTGGTCAATGATATTAAGTGGTTCTACGGGAACACACACTCTAATTGATGATAGTGGAAAGAAATTTTCAGATGATGTTGGAAAATCGGGTAGAGTATTTAATGTAGCAAGTGGTTCATTAAACTTAGGAACTGAAAATATTGCAACAATTAACTCTATAACTGCCTCAAACGGAGCTGGTTTAGGTAGATTTTATCCAGACCAAGGATTAGTAATACTTAACCCATCTGCTATACATGATTTAATTGGAACATCGATAGATAGTGGTTCTAATAGTGGAGCTGGTCTTTACGCAGGAACTGCATATGAAGGACAAAATCATTTATTACTACATAACGCACTTAAAGGTGGTGGAGATTTCCAAGCAAGAAGAACAGAAAATGTTTCTACTTCCCATTTCTTTGTAAGAGCTACAAACAGAGAGTTTAACTTTTCAAACAATCCTACATTTGTAACTGGTTCTGATAATTCATTTGTTGAATCAACATTTGAAAAAGACCCAAGAACATTTATTACAACAATTGGATTGATGAATGATTCTAATGAAATTATTGCGGTGGCTAAAACATCACAACCAATTCCAAAATCATACGATAAAGAAGTATTAATAAAAGTAAAATTAGATTTCTAATTATATTTCCCCCTGATTTAAAAACCTCACTCATAAGTGGGGTTTTTTGTTTTAGTATATTTATATAGAGGAGTTTAAATCATATGTTAAAGACAATACCAAAATCAAGTATTTCCAAACGAACATTTCAAGTTAATAAAGCTTGGACTGTTTCAAGTGCGGAATATCCTATAATATCAGGTTCATTTACAACCAACGTTGGTTTTGATAAAGAAACTGCAACTCAACAAGAAGGATTGTACACATATCCTTTATTTCAATCAATAAAATCTAAATACTATACTGAGATATCTAATCCATTTTTACTACATGGTAGGATGGAAAATCCTGGTGATAAAACTGAACGTGTTACAGGTACAACAGGATATGTGATACCAATACCTCAGAAAAAATACGGAGAAGGTATACATCCAAAATCTGTTATTATAAAAGATTTAACAAATCAAACTGACTATACAGATGATGGATTTGGAAACATAACTTCTAGATTTGCAAAATACATAATATCATCATTAGATTTTCAAACCGGTGAAATCGTTATAGTAGATTCAGAAGGTGAAACATTTACAGGAACATTATTTATGGCATCTGGGATATCTGCAATTGATTTAGAATCTGGACTTGTAAAGATGACTTTCGGTAGTGATACTGATACTATATATCTAATGAATATAGATTTACAAGAAGGTAGTATTCAGTTTGAATTAGCCCTAGACTTTGATGGACAAGATATTGACCAATTAAGATTTGGTAATATAATATACTCTGAAGGATTGGTTATACTTAATGATACTGCAACACAAATGAGTAGTTATACATTGGATTTTAAATCAACTAAAACCATTAGTGAGCTAGAAATATTACTAACTGCTAAATCAGGAGAGTTTAATTATTCACAATCTCCATCTGCAGTAGTAATGGATATTAGTGGTTCATATGAAACTGAAATAACCGCAGATACCGGAATAGTTTCAGGATCAGAGAAAATAACAGTAGTTGATAGAATAGAACAAGTTCAATATATTAGTGGTTCAGTAAATCCATCAATAAGTGGTTCATGGGATGATTATGATACATCTGCATCATATGACCCAACTGGTTCTTATTTAGCTCCATTTATATCAACAATAGGAATTTATGATGAAGATGGTGATATGATTGCAATAGCTAAGTTACCACAACCAATCAAGAATCTACCAGATTATGATTTAAATTTCTTAATTCGTTTAGATACATAAAAAATTAATTCAAAAACGGTTTAATTCAATTTACTATATTTATATGGGAAGGTTTTAATATATCTTACAAATAAAAAGAAAACAATATTATGGGATCAATACAAGACATGTACAGCAAATCAGAATTTGCAAAACTAAATGGCTCAAGTAAGGATAAAACTCCAACTTCAGCTGATATGGTTAAAAAACTACATCCAGACGATAAAGCGTTAGCAACTGCTCGTGGTGGTAAGTTAAATCTATCAAGATATTCTGATTCAGTAGAACGCTAAACGAACAACTTGAGTTTACTGATAAATAGTTCTGAAAAATGGGCATTTATTCATATACCTAAAACTGGTGGAACATCATTATCTTCCATCATAAGAGAAATAGGTGGTACGAATCAAATCACAGGACATGATTCCATTAGATGGGTTGACGATGTATCTGATTATTATATTTTTACAATAGTAAGAAATCCATACACACGTTTAGCTTCAGCTTACAATCATGAGCTTAGAAAAAAAACACACAATTATTCATTTGGTGAGTTTTTAGAAAAAGCCAATCCATTTCATCAATGGATTCTTCCCCAAAGTTATTATATTAATGCGGGAAAAACAGAAACAAGAAAAGTATCATTTGTAGCTCATTATGAAAACTACGGAGATGATATTAAAACAATATTAAATCAATTAAACTGTACTTCACAAATACCGCATCTTAACCGTAATCCAATTTACGATTCTCATCCAACTTTAAATCAAGAAAATTATTACAAAAACTTCTTTACAGAAGGGTGGATGATAGATTGGGTCAAAGAAAGGTATAAAGATGATTTCAAGATTTTTAACTATGACATGGACATATAACGGAAGATGTATAACAGAACTATCAGATATGCCAGAGGGCACACATGGGTTTATATACAAAATAACAAATGGATTAACTGGTGAATATTACATCGGTAAGAAACAAGTACAATCTACTCGTAAGAGAAAGTTTGGTAAAAAAGAAACTGCTGCATTAACTGATAAAAGAATGAAGCGATATGAAATGGTTACCAAAGAATCCAATTGGGTAGATTATCGTTCTTCAAACAAAACCGTTAGTGATTGGTTTGATAAAACTGGAAGACCCAATCCATCTTCTAATGATAGAATTGAATTAAAAATACTTAAATTTTGTTCAAATAAGAAATCATTAACTTATTATGAACTACAAGAGCAGTTTTCAAGTAACGTATTAGCTGATGAGCTATCATTAAACGATAACCTACTAGGAAAGTTTTTTAGAAAAGACTTGGATATATCATAATAATTTCGTATATTACATCGTATGGATAAAAACATTGTAACATGTCTTAAGACCATTGATAAAAAATACTAATAAAAATTAGGATATATGAATTTAATTTCGTATATTTACTCTATTAAAAGATAAAATATGCTTTCACACCACGAAAGACAAGAGGTTATTAATATATTAAATGATACTTTGGGGATTGGTACATCAATGAAAAACGATGAACAAGCCCATCATTGTCCATTTTGTCATCATCATAAGAAAAAGCTCCAAATCAACTTAAAGACACAACAATGGCATTGTTGGGTATGTGATGCAAAAGGAAAGAGAATACAAAGATTATTAAAAAGATTACACGTTGATACTCATAAACTAAAAAAGATTTATGAAATCTACGGAGATGATTATGTTGTATATTCAGATAACAACGAAGAAGAAAAGATAGAATTAAGATTACCAAGCGAATTCAAATCACTATTAAAAGAACCAGTTGGATTTAATCCTACATATAAGAAGGTTGTAGAATATGCAAAAGAACGTAATCTAACTACTGAAGATATTCGAAGATATAATATAGGTTTCTGTGATGGAGGTCATTATGCTGGTCGTATTATTATACCATCATATGATTCTGATAATAGACTTAACTATTTTATTGCTCGTTCTGTATTTGAAAATGAAACATTTAAATATAAGAATC
>Ga0209279_10001571_pt1 | contig 11789 bp, 12 predicted proteins | sample CoawatmetaG00DNA_3_FD_187508 | JGI IMG/M metagenome (GOLD analysis project Ga0209279, IMG submission 187508) | Marine microbial communities from the West Antarctic Peninsula - Coastal water metaG006-DNA (SPAdes) (version 2) | ecosystem: Environmental > Aquatic > Marine > Coastal ... | reverse complement strand
TGATCCAGTATTTACACCTAATACAGTATTACTATGTCCATCAAATGAACCAGAAGATAAAGCATTATAACCTACAGCAGTATTTTGATATTTTGTACTTACACCTTTTCCATTATCTGCACCTATAAAAGTGTTTTTAGTTCCAGTAGTTAAAGCAGTACCAGCTTGATAACCTACCGCAGTATTAAAATCTGCTGAAGTTACAGCATCTAAAGCCGCAATACCAACTCCAGTATTTTTTTCTGCTGCATCTAAAGTTCCTGTTGTTGCATGACCAACTAATAAAGAATTTGTAAAATTTGTTCCTTGAATTTTTCCAGCTATTAAATCTCCAGTAATATCTGGTAAAGTATGAACTGCACTACTTCCTACAGAATGAGGTTGTGGTTTTATTTGTTGACCATGTGTATTACTTTCACAATTAAACTGAAGTGTACCTTGATTAGTATTACCTCTAATAGTTACATGACCAGTACCTTTAGCTAATAAATCTAAATCAACATTACTATCTCCACCAGTTGCTGATAATCTTGGAGCATTATTAGTTGCAGCATTTGCTACTGTAAATTCATTTACTGCTGAACTGGTAGCTGTTAATTTAGCTAATTCATTTCCACCAGTATCTAAAATAGAAGTACCAATTTTAGGAGCTGTAATAGTTTTGTTTGTTAAAGTTTGTGTGCCAGAAAGTGTAGCAACAGTATTATCTATTGAAATTGTTCCAGAAGATGTAATTGTACCACCATTGATTCCTGTACCAGTTGCTACTGAAGTTACTGTTCCAACATTTTGTGGAGTAATTGTAGTGTAAGTAATACTTGTTGATCCTAATGATCCATCACTATCTGTCGTACATAAAAATATTTTATTATCATTAACTGAACCTTGATTGACTACAACCATACCACCAGATAATTCTGCAATAGTATCATGTTCAGGATCTCTTGATGCTGCACCAGCACCAGAACCTACCGCAAGGTATAAACCATTTTCAGTAGCTGTACTTTGATTTTTAACTAAAACTCTATCTCCAGAAACTAAAGTTACACCATCAATAGCATCACCAGCTTCTAAACCATTTGATAAATTAACATTTGCTGTTGTTGCACATTCTGCAATAACTCTAGTTCTTAAACCAGCTACTAAGTCATCTACATAAGATTTAGTTGCTGCATCTGAATTAGAAGATGGAGCTCCTAATCCTGTTACAGATCCACCAGATATTGAAACATTGTTAGCTGCTTGTGTTGCAACAGAACCTAGTCCTAAAGAAGTTCTAGCAGTAGCACCATTTTCAGCTACCCAAGTTGATCCATTACCAACAATTAAATTACCATCTGTTTTTGCTAAGTTACCAATAGCTACTAAATTTGCATTAGATGCACCTTTTGCATCTATTTGTGTTTGTATAGCAGATGTTACACCATCTAAATAACCTACCTCAGTTGCAGTAACAGCACTAACAGATACATCTCCACTACCATCAGATACTAAAGCTCTTGCAGTAGTAAGGTTTTCCATTTTAGAAAAGTTTATTGCTGCCGAAGAATTTATATCTGCATTAACTATTGAGTCATCTACAATTTTAGATGAATTAACTGAATTACCTGCAAGTTTAGCAAGAGTGATTTGTGAGTCTGCAATGTGTTGTGTGTCAATACTTGCATCTACATAGTGTTCTGAATTTATTGAGTCGTCAGCTATTTTAGTTCCATTAACTGAGTCTGATGCTAGTTTAGCAAGGGTAACATTTCCATCAGTAATTTTAATTGTTGTAATTGCATTTGATGCTAAGTCAGCAGCAACTATTGTACCATCAGCAATCTTAGCTGAAGTTACTGCATTATCTGCAATATTAGTTGTACCAATAATTTCTGTTGGAATGGATGTATTTGTTTTTGATAAAGCACCTACAAAAACATTAGTTATAGCTTCATTAGATAAATTTCCACTATCCCATGTTACATTGACAGTTGTGTTTGTTGAAAAAGATGATGAACTAATTGTTCCAAAAATTGTACCAGGAGTTGTTGCAATTAATTTTATTCTTCTTCCTGCATGATAAAAAGAAGTTACATTAGCACCTGCAATTGTAAATGCAGTACCACTTACATAAGCTGCTGTGTAAGCACCTGAACCATCTCCATACTCTACCCATTGACTATCGTTAAACCATTCTCTAGTATTCTTCATCAATGCTCTAATTGCATTGTTTAGATTAGAAGGTAACATTCCTTCAGCAGTAGAAATACCATTAAGATCAGTATTACTTGCTTGGGTTGTGGAATAATCTTTTATACCTGCCATTTTAATCTCCTAAGAACCAAGCAAATACTTTATTATTTTCTTGATTTTTTTCATTTATTAATGCGTTAATAGCTTCTTCAATTTGTCTTTGAAAAAACTCTTGTGTTTCAAAACTGTATCTAACATTATCTATATCAGTTTTATCTGTCATCTCAAGCCTGATCTTGATGCAACTAAATCTATTCCTTGTGCATCTTTCCAAGCTCCTCCACTTGGTATTTTAACATTAACTTTAACATATCTTCCAGATTGTCTTACTGGATTTATGCCTGTTGAGTTCATACTTGAAACAGTTGATTCTGTAGCACTATCCGCAAGTCTATCTCTAGTTTTTAAAGTAACTGTAGCTGTTGCATCTACTATAGGTCTTACACCTATTATAGACGATCTTGTTCCTGGAAACAACTCTAATTCTGTAGTTTCTATTTCTCCAACATTTTCTGTTCCTGAAAAAATGGCAGCTTTGAAATTGTTATCTATTGCACCTAATAATAATTGTCCACCAGACCAAAAATCAGTATCTAGTGATATATTAATATTATCTAAGTTTTCTGAAATAATATCCATTAACTCAACTGTATAAGCTCCAACGAATTGAGAAAATATTGTACTAGCATTGGTAGTAGCAGTTGACCATTTTTGAGTAGCATAATTATAAATTAAAACTTTATCACAAATACCAGTAGTATTAGATGTATCAGCAGAAGATGGATATAACCAAATTGCTAATTGATTAAAAGGATCTGTAGCTGCAACTATTCTATCAGAGAATGCTTTGTTTAAATCTAAATCAAAAAATCTATTTACTTTCTCTGCACCTATTGCTGTAACTTGATCTCCATTAACTTCAAAGAATCCATCATCAGCATAAAAGAAAACTCTACGATTATCTTGACATACTGTTCTTCCATATACTGCACCTCTATTAGGTGAAATTACTGATAGTCTAAATACAGTTGCACCACCGACATAATCCATACGAATTATTTGGTTTTGTCTAAATACATAACCAATCTCTCCAGAAGTTATATGAACTATTTGTCCACCTGAGCCTGGTAGGTCTTGCAAGTCTGATTGTTTAGTGCCAGATTCCCAAGTTGCAATATCATTAATTCCAGACCATTGTATTCTATTGGATGCACCAACATGATTACCTGTTACTAAAAAATCTCTTACGACACCTGAACATCTAAATACTGGTACAGTTCCTGATGTTCCAATAGTTGAAAGATTTGCAAAAGCAGATGATGTTCCCATTAAATAAAATTGAGCTGGATCTACACCATTACTAACAATTACATAATTACCAAATTGAGTAAAAGTTATATAATCTGTAGAATCTCCTGTTAAAGGAGTTCCACCTACAAAATTAGTTGTTGTTAGTCTTGCAGTATCAGAAGATACATTAGTTAAATTTTCTCTACCAACAGTTGCTCTTGTTACTGTTACAACTGCATCTGATACAGTTGCTGAAAAATCAGCATGAGCATTAATAGTATTTTTTAAATTTGTTGCTGTGGTATTATTATTTGTTTCTACTTTAAATAAAAGTCCAGATGCTGTTCCTGCTGTTGAAGTAAATACAATTGTTGATCCATCATTTTTAGATAAAGTAATAGTTTTACCAGCACCAATATTTGCATAATCAGAAACTTTGATTGTACAAGTAGCAAAAGCATTATTTAATACTTTTCCACCTGCTCCTCTTTCTGTAAATGCTCCACCAGTTAATTCATAAAGAGTATCTTGTGTTGCTACAAAATTAAATACAGTATTAGAATTATCTCTAAAAGAACCTGCACCTCTTGAATCTTTAGTAATAGTATTTGTAGAATAATTAACTAATGAAGGAAATCTTTTGTAAGAGTTTAAAGCATAGTAAACATTGTTAGCTACATTAGCACCAGGATTATTATGTTCTGGTTGATCTGGTAGCCATTCGCCAAAAGGTATTTGCATTATTTTCCTATTTTTTTAACAGCTTTTTTATGAGCTTTACTAAAACTCATTCCTTGTATCATTTCTTTAAGCATAACACTCATGTGTTTTTTAGTATGATGAGGTGAATGTTTTTTTAGTAGTTTTTTTTCTCTTTTATCTATCATTTTTTTTATCCATTATTATTTGTAATAACTCTTGATCTATCATTAAAAGAACCTGAAACAGCTACATCACCTCTTTGTTGTAAAGGTGCGTTTCCATATTGATCTTCTCTGTCATTTCTTTCAAGTCTTTCAAGAGATGTTACATATTGTTGTTGCCATTGTTGAACTTGTCTTGGTTCAATACCACCTAAAAAATTAGCAGCATGATATAAAGCACCATATAAATAAATTGAAGGGTGACTTGTTAAAATATAATTTGTTGCAACAGAAGAACTTAAAGGACTAAAAGATTTGTAATAATTTATAACTCCTGTGTAAGAGCTTGAAGGAATTGGAGCAAATCTAAAATTATCACCAAGTATTGTAAATGTTCTTGGCATTCCAGTAGTTGAGCTACCTTTAATTTGATCCATTTGAGCAGGTGTAATATATTGTAAAGAATGTTTAGTTCCACCTTCTAAAATATAAAAATCTCTAACTTGTAAAAAATCTGTTGGTAAAGTTTCTATTTCAGAATCAATAGTAAAAGAAGCATTTGATTCTATCATTCTACCAATTCTTAATTTAGAATTAAAATCTTTTTCAGCTAAAACAATAAAATCTTCAGCTATCTCAGTTGTAAGATCAGTTCTATTTAACCAGTTTGCTATTGATGTTTTTAAATTTGCGTAAGTCGCTAATGCCATTATAAATTACCTTCTGCTGTTCTAAAATATTTAAACTCATTACTATTTAATTTTGTTTTTAATATTTTATTCTGTACTTCTTTAGGAAGTGCAAACCAATTACTATCACCATTATACTCTTTTGCCCACACACTTAAAGCTAAAGTTGGAATAGAAGCTACTCTTTTTAAATCTCTTGATTTAGAATAACCATCATCTTGATTTAATAATATTTTGTTATGTTTTAAATGAGGATCTATATTAACTTCTTCATTTACAACAATTTTATTTTCCATATCATCTAGGGAAAATGTTTCTTTTTTCAAACCATCAATAACTACATCTTTTTTCATTATCTGCCTTGACCTTTATATCTATTTTGACTTTTTTGCCTACACTCAGATTTGTTTTGAGATTTTTTATGACAACCAGGTCTTTTTTTATTTTGATCTCTTTTTACATAATATGTAAAATTTTGTTTAGCCATTAGCCAGACATTTCAGTAATAGAAATCTCAGCAGTACCTATAAAAGCTACTTTCTCACCTGGTGAAACTTTAAAAATTTCAGGTTGGTCAGCAGGTATAAAGATAGTTGAAGAATTAGCAGTTGCAACAGCAGTTGGGTTTGCACCGAATAAAATATAAACATCAGCAGTTGATGCTATTCTTACATATTCAGTTTGTGATCCAAATGCAGCAGATTGTGCTGATGTTCCACCACTTGTTTTACCTTGATGTGTAGTAGGTCTTAGTCCGTAATTAAAACTCATATTTTTTCTCCTAATTTTTAAGGGGGAAGTACCGCTAGGTAAGATCCCCCAAATATTATTATATACTATTATCTTCTAATTACGAAAGTAATTTCCATTTTAGAAGTATTTGTTGAACCACCATTAGTAATACATTCAAGAGCTGAACCCTCAAGTACACTATTTAATGCAGTTGGTTCTGAAGTATATTGTTTACCAGCAGAACTTGCAGCTATATGACTAATAGCTCCAGTAGTACAAGCTACACCATCTATTTCAAAAGTAATAGCTGCTGTTCCTGTAGTAGTTGCTTTGTTATGTGCAAAAATTTTAATAATTCTACCTGCGTCTGGTACAACTACAAAAGTTGATGATGCTGTTGAAACATCTGGAATTGCAGATGTAATAAAGTAATCGTTTAATGTTCTCATTTTTTTATCCTATTTATTTGCTTCGTTCTGTCATTGACTTCAAAGACCAAACAAAATTGTTAATTGAATGATGGGGGATAATTCCCCCACCACTTTAGATTTATTATGCAGTAGTTAAATCTGTGATTAAACCACTTGCTTTTTCATTTCTTGACTCAAGAGTATACTCAGCAACCATAAATCTCTGATCTGCGTCAGCAGTCTGAGCTGGGTTTTGCAAAGAGAAATCTCTTAGGAAAGAAACTGCCCAAAATTCCATATCTAGAATGTGAGCATCTTGTCCGATTTTAGCAGATGTACCATTAGCACCTCTGATAAATCTGTTTGGAGATACTTGCATAGTTCCAAAGTCTGACTCATATACATCAATAGAAGTAATTAATCTTCTATCTTCAGCAGCGTCAAATCTAGTAGAACCACCAGTAAAGCCAGATAGTTTCTGTTTGTTAAAAGCATTAACCATAATCATGTTAGGGTTTCCGCCTTGATTATAACATTTAACTAAAATACCTTTTAACTGATCTTCAGTAAAAGCTCTTTGAGTTCCATCTGTTCTTATAGCACCATTACCAGCACCAGAACCATTTGAGGCTGCGTCAACATTAGTTTCGTACCAAGTTGGACATCCACCAAGTTTTCTTGCAGTTGTTGAGTTACCAGCAGATTTAGCGACATTAGATAAAAGAGCAGTTTCCATATCTCTTTTTAACTCTTTTGCAGCTTTAGCTACTTGGTAAGCCATCTCATTACTTCTACCAGCAGAAGTTACAGCTTCGTTAGTTGCAGTAACTTGAATTCCTTTAGTAGAAATTTGAGTGTGGTTATTTTCCAATACAGTTGGAGCCATAGTTCCATAAGCTATATCAGCACCCTCAACTACAGCATTTGCAGCTACAGCAGCTAATGCGTCTGTTTGCCATTGGTGTAGTGTGTTTGTTGCTTTTGTCTTAGCAATACCTGACATAAAAGGAGTTTCTGTTGGACTAATTGAATAAATTATGTCCGCTATATCTTCTCTTATACCGATTGCTGTGTATGTTTGGTATTTAGCCATTTTTTTTCTCCGTTAGGTTATTGTTTATAGATAACGCATCAGTAAATCGGTAGCATCTTTTGCATTACCGCTTTTCTTCAACGCATTCATCTTCTTCAACCTAGATTGACTATTTACATCTTCCTTAGTAGTTTTAACACCTGACCTAACAACTGTGGTTGGCTTAACTTTTTTACTTACTAAATTGGGTTTAGTCGCATTAGCTTTCATACCATCCATAATCACATCAAAATATCTTGAATCATAAATTCTAGAAACATCATCATTTGTGAAGCCTTTAGAATTTAAATAACCCATGATATTTGATTTAACTGAATTACCCTTAATAGGATCAGCAAGTACAGGATGTTTTAAATGAAGTTTTTTTTGTTCATTTTTTAATATTTCCTGAAACTGAGCTTCTTGATTTTCTCTCAGTTTTTGCTGTGCTTGTTGAATTGATTGTTTTCGTTTATTTATCTTACGATCAACTCTAGCAGCCTCAGTTGGATCTTCATCCCAAAGAGCATCAAGCTCCTTAGAATTCATATCATTGTTAATCTCAGCATTTAAAGTAACTACTAATGAATTTAAATCATCCATCTTAGTTGAATACTGATTTTTAAGACGATCTTCTTCGGATTTTAGCTCTCTTTTTTCAATTGCTATCTCCTCAGTTTTTCGTCTGTAGTCAGCATCTTTTTGATAACCTGCTTTTAATTCGTCAAGGTCAACATCAATCTTTTCACCATTAACAGTAACTTGGTGTAGATCGGTTGTTTGTTCTTCAATCGCATTTTCATCTTGTGATGCTTGTTCTTCATCTGCAACTTCTAAAGTTTCCTCTAGTTGAGTTTCAGGTTGTTGTTGTTCTTCTGTTTTAGTTTCCGCTTTCGCTTCCACTTCTTCTTTTGGTTCAACTGATGCTGCTTCTTCTTGAGGTTTTTTGATAACTCCATTTGAGTCCATTAAACTTTCAATAGATTTTGCCGCACCTTGTACTGAAGCATTGTTCAGTAATGGGTTTCCGTCAGACATTAAGTCCTCCTAGTTAAGCTGTCTTGCGACTTGGCTTATTCTAACCATTGTGGTTAAAATTTTGTATTATCCTGTTGCTTCCTGAAATCTTCCAACTGTTTAGATGCAAGTTTTCCAGTTTCAATAATTGTATACAAGTGTTGTTCCACTTTGCCTACAACATTATAAGCGATCCAAAGTTTTTCTCTGGTATCACTCTCTTTAGCACCTGTTTTATCAAGAAGTGCTTCAGAATAAATTTTTTTAAGAGTTTCCATACTCTCTTGAAAAAGTTTACTCCCTAATATCTGCTTGGCTTCGTTGGATCGGCTTATCTCCACCGCCCTGTCCGCCTGGTCTTTCGTTTCCATTCGTTCCTTTTAGTTGTTCGCCAAACATATTAGTAGATTTTGCCGCTTGTTCAAGTATTTTGTTATCTCCAGCGACCATCATCTTATCTAAATCTGCATCTGCTTTAATTTTAGCAGTATCTAATTGAGTATTGTACTTTAAAGACATTTCTTTTATCTTAGTTTCAAAGTCTAACTGCATTTCTTGAGTTTTTTGAGCAAGTTCTTGAGATTGTAATTGTAGGTCAGCAATCTTTCTCTTATTCTCAGCATCAATTCTAGTAAATTCTATTTTCTCAATAGGAGTTAGTGGTGGTGGTTGAGGTGGTGGCATCATTTGTTTACCAACATCAGGATCTACAAAGTAAGTTTCTACATTTTTAAGACCTGCGTTCTCTACCATCTTAGTTAAGGTGTTATACATATTTTTAAGATTAACCATAGGCATCTCTTTTCCACCTTGTAGTTGGAATGCTTGTAGTTGTCTTTCTAAAATACTATTTAGCATAATAGTTTGTTGTTCTTTAGAACCAGTTCCAAGTCCAACAACAATACTAATATTAAATCTATCTTTCCACTCAGTAGGTCTAACTGGAATATATTGATTGCTCATCATTATAATTTTTTCTTTATCTTGATACTTAACCATCAGCTCAAATATCTTTTTAAATAAATCTTTAACACCTGTTTCTGCAAAGACTCTAGCGATTAATTCTGATCTCATTTGAGTTTGTTGCATTAGTGCATTTACACCAGTTGCAGTTTTTGCATTTAATGTATCTGGACTTAAACCTTGAGCTTCTTTTGAAACACCAGTTCTAGCTTCTCTAACTGAATCTAAATAATTTAATAATGGAAAGGCTTGTTGTGAAATTGGTTGAGCTTGTAAAGGTTGCATCACTTGATTCGGTGGTTGTTTAGTTCTAACAATTCCACCAGGTCTTGTTGTTAAAAGATCATCCATATTAACCATACCATCCATAACAGCAACTCTGTTGTTATTTGTTAAATACATATTGTCTAACAACTGACGCATAACAGTAGATTTCATTAACTGAACATCTTCTACTAATTCTGAAATTGATCTTCCATAAAATCTGTGTGGCATTGGAATAGGAGTGATCGTTACGAAGGGAACACTATCACAAGGCATATTAGATAATATGTGATTACCATCTGATCCAGCAGATACAATTTTTCTAAGCTCTGCTATACCATCTTGGTCATAATCATATTTTACATAAGACTCATAAACTAAAACTTTTTCTGTTGAAGTATCAGTTGAACTACTAATTTTATAATCATCAACATCTGTCAACCTTACTGTTTGTTCAGTATTGTAAATATCTAAATCTGATTTTGGTAATTCATCAATTTCATCTTGAGGATAACCCATTGCAACAAGGTCTGATCTTGTCATTAAAACTTTATGAGAAACAAAATCGGCATCCTCAATTGTTTTAGCACTTCTATCAATTAAAAATTCTTCTGGTGGAATACTTTCTATTTTAACTCTACCTGTTTTTTTAATTCTTTTAATTTTGCAATTATATAAATTAAAATTAGGAACTTGAACTTGAGATACATCTATACCTTGTAATTCGTATTGTTCTAAAACTTTTTCAAATTCTTCTTTAGCATCTTCATCTTCAAATATTTCTTCTTCTACAATTTCTATTTCATCCTTAGTATCTTGCAAAGCCTCTTTCTCAACTATGGATAAATTTTCGTAAGTTTCGTAATCTACTTTTTCAGAGTCATCCCAATAAATTTTTAAGAAACCATTCTTTTCAATTAACGCATCTTTAAAAAAATTATATAATAATTTAAAACCATCATTCTCTTTGTAGAAAACATGATTTAAATAAGCTGTCGCTTGGTCAGCCATAGGAACATCTTCGGCTGTCATAGGTTCGCAATGAACTACTTTATCTGAAGCTGTGAATACTCTTAATAAATTTGGTAATAAACTTTCAATCGTATCTGCAACATCTGTTGATACTACCTGACTACGACCATCTATTTCTGTGCCTAATTTATCACCTAAATAATACTCTAAAGATTTAGTTCTGGAATCTGATAAATCTCCACCCAGATAACCTAAAGCATTTTGAATTTGACCTGATAATAAACTTTGTAATTCTAAATTTGATATTTCTTTATTTTTTTTTGCCATATTAAACTATATAATTTGTATCTACTTCTATTGGCTTATTCCAATCCGATCTTTCTATGGGTTCTGTAACAGCTCCATATCTTACCGAATCGCAAAAGTGTGATGCCCAATTGTGCAGGGGTTTATTCCTAAAACAATTATTTTTTTCATCCCACCGCTTACAATATGATTTTAATGCTTCTACTAGCTTATTGCAATTGTTTTTATGAAAAAAACACTTTGGTAACATTCGTCTTACTTGCTCAATACCATCTTCTACACTAAGTTTGGGTGCTATGTCAAATTCTAACCCTAGTTCTTTAGCGGTTTCCCATCTGGATTTATTTGTGCCGATCTCTCTAACTCTAATATCATGGGGAGCTATGTGCTTTGAATACTTGTAAGGTTTGCTATCTACAATATTAATATAATGCTCTAAGCCTTCACCTGAGTTTTCGTAGCAATCAATAATTCTAATTTCGCCACTTGGTCTGCGTTGAGCAAAGGTTATTACTGTACTATCATTCATTCCTAAATCCCACCAGGTTTCTACTTCTAAATCTTCTTCTATATCAAAGTTTGTAACCTTGCCTGACTTCTCTAATTCTTCAATCGTAGATCCAAAATAAGAACCTGATATTCCAGCTTGAAATGAGCATTCAAATTCTTGCTCATAACTTTCTGGCGACATGGTTTGTTTGGCTGCATCTAATTCTCCTTGATCTATGATCTTTGTTTCACTAGCTTTAAATACTTTGGTAAACCAATCTTTATTTTTCTTAGCTTTCTCATGCAGTTCGTAGAACCAATTTCTACCCATTGGTGTGCCGATAAATATGGCAAAGCCTTTCCTATCCGATAGGCATGGTCTTAAAATAGTATCAAAGAGGTCTGGCGAAAGATTCTGGGTTTCGTCACAAACTATACCATCAAAGTATTGACCTCTAATAGCTGCACTATTCTCACCGCCTAAGAT
>Ga0209279_10001563_pt1 | contig 11846 bp, 6 predicted proteins | sample CoawatmetaG00DNA_3_FD_187508 | JGI IMG/M metagenome (GOLD analysis project Ga0209279, IMG submission 187508) | Marine microbial communities from the West Antarctic Peninsula - Coastal water metaG006-DNA (SPAdes) (version 2) | ecosystem: Environmental > Aquatic > Marine > Coastal ... | reverse complement strand
CGAGTAAATTCAATTGGTTTGAACATTACATTTAAATAATTAGGTCATGAAGAGATTAATTATGAAACAAAACATTTGGGCAACACTATCTATTGCCGCATTATTGATTTTTGGATCTTGTTCCAAGGACTTTCTTAATACCCGCCCAGTAGGTCGTGTATTAGAAGTAAATTATTATCAAACACAGGATCAGGCTTTTGAAGCATTAGTGAGTGTCTATGATGTTCTTCAATGGAATGACCAGTATGGTTTTTCGATGTTCCGTCTATTACAAAACGTAGCATCTGATGAAACACACGCAGGTGGTAGCGATGCCTCTGATCAGCCTTCATGGGTTGCTTACGACAACTTTACACTCTCACCTAACCTAGGTCCTCAAAGAGGATTTTGGAGAAAGTGTTACAAGGGAATCTATAGAGCAAATCTTTATTTAGAAAAGATTGAAGGTATTGACGATGCATCTCAATCCTTCAAGGCCCGCACTACAGGTGAAGCAAAATTTCTCCGCGCTAAATTCTATTTCGATTTAGTGCGCTTGTTTGGAAACGTTCCTTACATAGACCATACATTAGGCGCTTCAGAATATTATACGGTGGAGCAAGTGGGACCAGAGTTGATCTTTCCTTTTATTATTTCAGATCTTGAAGACGCGATTGCAGCGTTGCCCTCATCTGTGAGTTCAAATGAGATAGGTAGAGTCACAAAAGGTGCTGCTCAGGCATTATTAGCTCGTACTTATTTGTTCCAAAATGACGCCTCGAAAATGAGTGAAGTAGCTACTCTTGCTGAGTCAGTGATCCAATCAGGTGAATACGCGTTACTTCCAAGTTTTGGTGAGATTTGGACGAGAGATGGCGAATGGTCGTCAGAAAGTGTATTTGAAATCACATACAGTGAAAACTCTTCAAGTGATTGGGGATCGTTTGGCTGGGGCGGTGGTGAAGGTAACGTGGGTGTCCAATTTGTTGGAATGCGCGATTACAACGGACCAATTTTCGCTACGGGTTGGGGCTTTTGCCCAATATCTACAGATCTAGAATCTGCAATGGATGGCGATCCGCGTTACGGACATACTATTATTGATGTTGCTAATCTACCAGGCGCTGAATATTCTCCGGGTTACCAGAACACTGGGTACTTCATGCGTAAGTATGCTCCTATAGCTTCAAGCGTTGCTCCAGATGGAGATCCTGCCTTGAACTGGGGTAACAACATAAGAGAAATTCGTTACTCAGACGTATTGCTCATGGCTGCTGAAGGTTTGGTAAGGTCTGGTGGTTCTGAAGGAACGGCAAGAGCTTATGTGAATCAAGTTCGTAATAGAGTTGGACTACCGGCGATCACCAGTTCAGGATCCCAGTTGTTAGATGATATTTATTTAGAACGTAGGTTAGAATTGGCTTGTGAAGGCCACAGATTCTTTGATCTAATTCGTACAGGTCAAGCAGCAAGTGTTCTGGCTAGTAAAGGCTTCAACGCTTCTACCCATACTTATTTGCCTATACCGCAACAAGAAATTGATGCAAGTCAATCTGTTTTAACTCAAAACCCAGGATATTAAAATTATAATCTCATGTTAAAGAATTTAGGCCTTTTAGGCATAGTTGTATTAGGTTTCACTGCATGTGAGCCCAACACTAAAACGGAGCTTGGTGCGCTACCGGTTTCAGATTTTTCATACACCATGGTAGATAGCAATACTATTGCTTTGACCTCGGAAGCATCAGGTGATCCATTCATGTTCCAATGGGACATTGCTGGCGTAGGCTCCTTCACAGGTGAAAATGTAGAAGTGCTCATTCCTTTAACAGGAATCTATGACATTACGCATACGGCCTTTAATCAAGGTGGCCACGCTTCTTCTACGGACCAGGTTGAGATTTTTAAGGATGCTGATCTCCCATGTGTGGGTGCAATTGAGTACCTAACAGAATGTACGGACCGTACTTGGAAACTAGCCCCTCAAGTAGGAGCTCTATGGGTAGGGCCAGACGGAAACACCACGTGGTGGGCAAATGGTGCTGCTGATGTCGCTACACGTTCATGTCTCTTCAATGATGAATGGGTTTTCCACGAAGATGGTACCATGGAGTATAATACGAATGGTGACATCTGGGGAGAGGCTTACTTAGGATTGACAGAAGCCTGTCACCCTGAAAGTTCTTTAGCAGGTGCTTTGACGGCATGGGGTAGTGGTACACACACCTATGAAATCATTGCTGCGACTGCTGATCATCCAGATCAAATCAGGGTGATAGGAACAGGTGCTTTTATGGGCATTCCTAAAGCAACAAATTCCGGTGAAGTAACTACGCCAGTAAGTGAGGTAACCTACGATATATTGTGGATGACAGATCAAAACAACGATCGCTACATGGAAGTTGAAGTAAACTTTGGTGGTGGACTGTGGAGATATACATTTTACTCGGAGTCTTAAATGATAAAGAAAATTATTTATACAACCCTTTTAGGAGTAGGTCTCATAACTTGTTTTTCAGGTTGTGAGACTCCTGCTTTGGCACAATTAAGTGCTACAGATCTAGAAATAGATGAAGGAAGTGATAGCTATATTTTAAACTTCAAGGTCTACCTTAATCAAGAGGCAACTAAGGAGTTGACTTTCGATTTTACCACCATTGAGGTGAACGCTACGGAAGGTGAGGATTTCTTGGCTACTTCTGGTACAGTAATTATTGCCAAGGGTGAAACTGAGGCAGTTATTCCTATTACCATTATAGGAGACCTGGACCCTGAGGATACGGAAACGTTTTGGTTGTCCTATTCTAATCCAATTAATCTAGCTATACCGCAGCCCTTTAACCAGATCACATTGATCAACGATGATGGTGCTCAACCGGTGGATGATGCGGGATATACGACCCCGAACAGTTATACGGGCTATACACTGGCATGGTCAGATGAGTTTGACGGCACACAGCTGAATACCTCTGATTGGAATTACGAAACAGGCGGCTCTGGCTGGGGTAATCAAGAATCTCAGTACTACAGAAGTGGTACTAAAAATGCTGAAGTAGCTCAAGGATATTTGAGAATTACAGCTAAAGAGGAAACCTATTTAGGAGCACCCTTTACCTCGGCAAGACTAACCACCCAGGGAAAGCAGTCGTTTAAGTATGGGCGAATAGACATCAGGGCCAAATTGCCTTATGGTTCAGGTCTTTGGCCAGCACTGTGGATGTTAGGTGATAACATCTCCTCAGTGGGATGGCCAGCGTGTGGGGAATTGGATATTATGGAGCTTATAGGCGGCGACGGTTATAATGACCAAACGGTTCACGGCACTGGGCATTGGAGAAATAATGCGCAGCAGGCCAGTTACGGAAACACATCGTCCTTAACGAGCGGAAAGTATGCGGATGAATTTCACGTCTTTTCGGTGGTTTGGAATCAAAATTCGATCAAGTGGTATCGGGATAATATTTTATTCAGTACGCTAAACACGTCGAGCATATCTGCATTCCAAGAGCAGTTCTTTTTTATTTTAAATATTGCAGTAGAAGGCGACTGGCCGGGACCTGTGAGTCAAGCAACCGTATTCCCGCAATACATGCTTGTTGATTATATACGTGTATTTCAATAACAATTATTAACCATAAATATTACTAACCAACAAAAACAACTAAGATGAAAAAATTCTACACTTTAATGATGTTCTGTTTGCCAATGCTTGCATTCACACAGACTTCAAAGGACGTTACGTTTATCGTTGATATGCGTGACAACACCGCTTCGTACACAACTGTGCACTTGAACGGTGATTTCAATAGCTGGTGTGGTACTTGTAACCCTATGTCTGATGCTGATGGCGATTCAGTATGGACGGTTACTTTACCTCTTTCAGTTGATTCTATGGAGTACAAGTTTACTCTAGACGGATGGACAGGTCAAGAAAACTTGACTTCGGGTACTGCTTGTACTAAAACTTCTGGTGCTTACACCAACCGTTTTGCCGTTTTATCAAACGATACCATTCTTGATGGTGTAGCTTGGGAATCTTGTGATGCAAAAGCAGGAAAGGTATACATGACCTTCCAAGTTAACATGGGATACCAGACGGTTGATACAACTGGTGTATTCCTTGCTGGTGGAGGTAACTTCGGAAATCCTGGTGACAACGAAATGTTGCCTATTGGTGATAGTGTGTATTCATTTACAATGTCTGCTGATACTGGATTTAACTCTGATTTCACTTTCTCTAACGGCGATGATGCAGGTTGGGGACAGAAAGAAAACATTGTAGGAAAGCCATGTGCTGTTGCTCCTTATAGCGATCGTACAATTGCTGGTCCTATATACAGCGATTACCGTGTGACTACTTGTTTCGGCGAGTGTACTACTGACGGTACTTGTCCAGTTCCTGCAGTTCCAGTTGATGTTACTTTCCATTCAGATCGTAACTCTGTTGCTGGTACGTTCACAACAGCTTATGTTTCAGGTACAATGAACGGATGGAGCGGTAACGCTAACGCAATGACTGATGATGATGGTGATGGTGTTTACACTGCGACCATATCGATATTGCCAGGGAACTATGAGTTTAAGTTTACTGCTGATGATTGGGCGATACAAGAAAACTTAGATCCAGCTACGCTTGATTCTACTTGTACGTTAACTACAGGAGCTTTTACAAACCGTTACATTTCTATTGGTATGGCTGATACAGTTTTACCAATACAGTGTTGGGAACAGTGTGGTCCTTGTGCAGGTATAGGTATGGAAGAGGCTACAGCTGACTTTATTGTTAAGCCAAATCCAGCTTCTGACGTATTGTTCATCGAGAACACTACTGGTGCTGCTTCAACAGTTTCTGTTTACAACGTAACAGGTGCTAAAGTATTGGCTGATAAAACATTCCAAGCTGAAGCTAGAATGGACGTATCAGCATTGCCACGTGGCATGTACATCGTTCGTATCCAAAACGGATCTACGGAGCGTGTAGTACGCGTTGCATTGAAATAATCACTTACCAAATGGTTAGTAAGTAAGTGAGGGGGACCCAGTTTTGGGTCCCCTTTTCATTTTGTAAATTCACGTAATGTTTCGACTTCTCCTTCTCTTTGCACTTGCAAGTCCAGCTTTACTCTGTGGACAGAACATCAGTCACGTAGGTCCCGCAGAGGGGCTGTTTCATCCTACGGTTTACGACATTGCTCAGGATCCATACGGCTTCGTTTGGATAGGTACTCGAGGAGGATTATACCGCTATAATGAAGGACAGGCCAAGGAATTTCCATTTTTAGATTCTACCTCGGTTCGGAGGTCTAGGAATGTACAGAGCCTTCTAGTTACTCAAGATTCTACGCTATTAATAGGCCTGCAGCGTGGGGGAATTGTCCACTATGACCTCACTACGTTACGTCCATTTCCGGAAAAATCATTGCCGGAACTACCAGGCTTACCTACGGTTATAGGATCTTATCAGGATCGTTTTGGAACAATCTGGATAGGCACCCATGGCCGAGGTGTGTTTTATTTGCCTAAGGGCTGGAAATACTGGGTCAAAATGGAATCTAATGAATACGATAAGTCACTGGAATATTGTTTCGAATTCGTAGAGCAGGGTGATACGCTGTGGTTTGCCACGGCAGGGGAACAATTACTCTTTTATAATTATACCACCGAGTCTATAAACCACATTACTACGACGCAGAATATTTCGTCTTTTAGAAAAGCGATTGATATTCAAGGCGATCGAGTTGTTATAGGAGTTGGGGATCAAGGTTTGTTTGAACTTATAGAGGGAGAATTAATCCGTTTAAACATCCCGATTATTAATGCTTTCGATGTAGCGTTGAATGAGGAGGACATCTGGATTACCACAGATGGGGACGGTATTTTCGTAGCAAACAGTAATAACGTTGAGGTCTATTCTAAGCAAGACCCTTACAACGGGATATTAACCGACCAGTTTTATAATATTTATGAAATTTATGATTCCTATTGGTTCGGAACATTTAATGGGGGAGTAGCGGTTATTCCCAAAGAAAGTAATGAACTCAAGAAGCTCAGAAAGCCAGCATCGTTTACCTACTCGAGTATTCAAAGCGCTATCAGCATGTCGTCTGTTGGTGATCAATTTTGGGTTGGGTTTGATGGTGACGGTCTGGTCCAGTATCAAGACGTTGAAAACAACTGGATGCCGACCATGCCTTCTGCGAGTTATATGCCTAAGGTGATCACTACATTACACTCTCAATCCTCCACAAGTATTTGGCTAGGCTCTTTTACAGAGGGGCTCTTCAAATACAGCGAGAATGGCGAATTACTTGACCATTACCGCCCGTACACTGCTACGGCGAGGGGATTGAGCCATGCCAGTATTTGGTCTTTAGAGTCCACATTTGGTGACAGTCTATGGGTAGGAACTCTCGCTGGACTACAACTTTTTAACGGAGAATTATTTACAACGCCTTTTAGCGAAGAGGAAATGCGCGGTAGGGTCATTATGGACCTGGAATTTGATGGTGCTGATCTTTGGATTGCCACAGAATTTCATGGGCTCTATAGCGTTGATGATAGGGGCGAAATTGCCCATTTTCCTTTAGGGAATCCAATACTCGATCTTCTTGCTTACCAAGATCATTTACTCATAGGTATGGAGGGAGGCGGAATTCTTGATTTCCACGGTGATAGGATAGATACTATCGTCTCAGATGAGGGTTATATGACTTGTTATGGGTTAACAGAGCATGATGGGCATGCTTATGCGACTACGAGCATAGGTTTATTGAAGCTGACCTATGATCATTCATTAGGCTGGGGAATTGAGGTTATTCAGGAATTGGATGAGTTGCAAATTGGCTTGTTTAATAGAAAGACACTTACCTCTTTCCAAGGAAAGTTGATGATTGGAGGAACGAGCGGGATCGCACAGTTTGAAACGGCAAACCGAAGTTCGGACGCTGCATTTGATCTTATCATGACTAATGTACTGGTAGATAACCAAGACATTCATAGCGCAATGATCAACAGTTCGCGCGAGCATGTTCCATTTATAGAGATTCCACCTGGGACGAATACGCTTCAGTTTTTGTTTGAAGTAATGAGTCCTAATCGTATGAACGGCGTAGAATGCTCTTATAGAATTAAGGAGGCAGGGAATGTTTGGGTAAACCTTGCGCCGAACGAACGTTCTTTTATCGTACGCGAATTACCACCGGGTGATTATTCTATTGAGGTTAAAGCCCAATTCAATAACGAGCAAGAAACCTCACTACTGGTCCCGGTTAAAATTAATGCTTTCGTTTGGCAGCAAAAATGGTTTCAGCTTTCAATAGTCGGTGTGGCCTTTTTAATACTGCTGCTACTTACCTGGCTCTATCAAGACAGACAGCTGCGCACCACAAGACTTAAACTTGTTGAAATAGAGCGCGAACTTCTCGAGGTCAAAGCGACAGAGTTAGAGGTCAAATCAAAGCAACAAAGTTCAGAATTAAGCTTCCAGTTACTTAAAACATCAAGCAGACTTGAGCTGCTGAACACATTCAAGCAGCGCCTAGGTGCTGAATTAAATAAATCTAATAGATCACCAGAGACCAATAAGTTGCTTCAGGAGCTCATTCGAGAGATGAATAGAGAGCTTCAAAGCGAAAATTACTGGGATCACTTTGAGCGTAACTATAAGGATCTGCATGAAGAGTTCTCCCAAGTGGTGATTGCCAAGTACCCGAGTCTAACTAAAGGAGAGATTAGGCTTTGTTACCTGATCAGGGAGAAAATGAATAACAAGGAGATTTCTACAGTGCTCAATGTGAGTTTAGCGGCTACCGAGAAGGCTAAATATAGACTTAAGAAAAAAATTGGGTTAGAAAAAAACGATGCGTTAGATCGATTTATCCAGGAAATATAGGCGTTGTCTTGGTATTGTCTGGATGAGTAATTACAGGTTTTACGAATTAAAATATCATATTCGAATTGCAATAAACAACAAGAATTATGAAGAATTTAAACTTTAAGTCCTTCCTCGTTTTCTTATCATTGGTGGTTTTTCAATTCTTTGCATGGTCACAGAATTATGTACATGCTCATGGTAAAGCGATTGTAGAGGGTAATGGTGATACATTGATTATTCGTGCCATGGGTGTCGGTGGTTGGATGGTTCAGGAGGGATATATGTTACAGACTGCTTCCTTCGCAAGTCCTCAGCACAAGATTAAAGACACCATAGAGGCATTGATTGGTTCAACAGCAACGGATGCTTTTTATGACGCGTGGTTGACCAACCATTTCAGCAAGGCTGATGTGGATTCATTAGCCGCCTGGGGATTCAATGCTGTTCGTGTTCCTATGCATTACAACCTATTTACCCTTCCGATCGAAGACGAGCCCATTCAGGGTCAAAACACATGGCTTACCAAAGGGTTTTATCTCCTTGATTCTGTAGTAGAGTGGAGTAGGCAAAACGATATTTATGTCATATTAGATTTGCATGCAGCCCCTGGTGGACAGGGTTATGATTCTGGAATTAGTGATTACGACCCTACTAAACCATCCTTGTGGGAAAGTGCCTTTAATAGATCTAAAACAGTGGCACTTTGGAAGAAATTGGCCGAGCGTTACGCTACAGATACCGTTATCGCTGGTTATGATTTAATTAATGAACCCAATTGGAACCTTCCAGGAGGTACGGCCCTCCGGGCGATTTATGAGAACATAACGGATAGTATACGCTCTGTAGACACCAACCATATTATTTTCATAGAAGGTAATTGGTTTGCAAACACGTATACGGGACTAACGCCTCCTTGGGACAACAACATGGCATATTCTCCGCACAAGTATTGGTCTCCGGTAAATAGTACTGCGGATATTCAATATGGTTTAGACTTGCGTGATACGTATGGCATTCCCATATGGTTTGGTGAGACCGGTGAGAATTCCAACGCTTGGTATACCGGATTGATTGAAATCATGGAGAATAATGGCGTAGGTTGGGCGTGGTGGCCTCTTAAGAAAATTGAGACTATCAATGCACCGTTGTCCATTACTAAATCAACCGGATACCAAGGTCTATTAGATTATTGGAGCGGACAAACTTCTACGCCTCCTAGTGCGGCTTCAGCTACAGCAACATTGATGCAATTAACCACAGATTTAAAGGCAGAAAACTGTACCTACAATCGTGGAGTAATAGATGCTATGTTTCGGCAGATCAATGATACTGTTGCTTTACCCTGGAAAAACCATGATATACCCGGAGTAATACACGCTTCAGAATATGATATGGGACCAATTGGAGTGGCTTACTATGATACCGAGTCGTACCAATTAAACCCTCCGTCCGCCTGGAACTCGGGATGGACCTATCGCAACGACGGTGTGGATATTGAAAAATTTAATGATCAAGTGAACGCCAATGGATACAAGGTGGGCTTCATAGATACGGACGACTGGATGAATTACACCGTGAATGTTGCTGAGGACAGCGTGTATACGATAAATGTTCGCCAGGGCTGCAGTGGTTCTACCGGAGGAAATTTCTACTTTGAAGCGGATGGTGTTCGCATTACTCCAAACTACTATACCACAAACACAGGGAGCTGGAATATTATGGCCAACAAAGCTATTCCTAATGTCATTCTGTCGAAAAGTGATAAATCTGTTAAATTCGTCGCAAATGGAGGTGGTTTTAATGTGACTAGTTTTGAGTTTGTCGCAACAGGAAGCACCTCGAATGTAACGGCAGAATATGTTCATTCTAAAACAAGATCAAGCACCTGGATTGAAGTGCAAACAAACAAGCCTGTAGACACCTTGAACTTAGGTTCAATTTCATCTTATACCGTTACGGTAAACGGCTCAGCTGTTAGCGTGCTACAATTAAAACGCAGTCCAAATAACGCTAGAAGCTTTTTAGTTGAGGTGGGCCAGGCGATGACATTTTTAGATGAGATTAAAATCTCCTACAGCGGTACTACTTTGAAGGCTATGGACGGAACATTGGTTCAGACGTTCACACTAGAGTTGGTAGAAAATCTTTTGCCAACCGTGCAGGTTATTCCAGGTAAAATTGAAGCGGAGGCTTACACTTCTATGCAGGGCATCTCTATTGAGAATACTAGCGACGTTGGAGGCGGGCAGAACATTGGCTATTTAGACCAAGGTGATTTTATCATCTATGATGTGAAGGTGCTTAACAGCAATTCCTATGAAGTCCTGTACAGGCACGCCTCTGAAAGTCAAGGGGCGTTGCAGCTACAATTACTAGATACCTCTGGTGCACTCCTTTCTAATTTGCATTACGCTACACTATTGTCTACCGGTGGATGGCAGGATTGGCAGACCACGAGTTTCTCCACAGGTCCGTTGACGGCGGGGGATTATAAATTGAAATTAGACATATTACAAGCACCATTTAATTTGAATTGGTTCGAGTTTGTTTCGAGTATCGGTATAAGTGAATCAATCGTAGAACCTGATCATGGTGGTTTACGCGTATATCCTAATCCTGCTATAGATCGCTTCACTGTGGAATATGATTGGGACCCGTCTCTTACTTACGGTGTGTTTATGTATGACTTAAGTGGAAAATTATGGTATAAAACCACGGATCAAACAATGCAAGGACCCTTAGAGATTTCCACCTCGAATATTCCTAATGGCCCTTATGTAATTACCTTAACTACAGCTGATGGAAAACGTTTTTCACAGCAGGTCTCCGTCCTAAATTAAGGTCGGCCCAACAGGTGATTTTTATGATGTTTAGCGTCCCTAATTTGTCCAAGCATGGTCGGCCATTGATGTCGCGGATCAATGGGTATGATTCAAATTTAGCGCGACCTAAAAAAGTATAAAGTGACTTCGTAAGGAGTCGAAGATTATTTAAAAAACGATCATGAGAAATGTATTATTCCTAGTAGCTAGTCTTTCTATTGTATGGACAAGTTGTTCTTCACCAGAGACGAACACAACGGACGCTGTAGGTGACTTAATGTCTAAAATGTCGTTAGACGAAAAGGTAGGTGAAATGACCCAGCTCACCATTTCGCAACTTTTAGAAGGGGATAAAGACGAATATCTGATGCCCCAGCGTGGAGACAGCACCAAGCTATATGATGCACTTGTAAACCACCATGTGGGTAGTATACTGAACGTTGAGTCTCACGATTATACGGTGGAACAATGGACAGCATTACACAAGTTGATTGCTAGTATTTCTTCATTGAAACCTAATAAAATACCTGTCCTGTATGGCATAGACGCTATTCACGGGACTAATTATACCAAAGGCGCTACCCTGTATCCGCACCAGATTGGTCAAGCGGCCGCGTGGGATACGGTTATGGCAAAAACTATAGGTGAACAAACGGCTATTGAAACTCGTATATCGGGTATACCCTGGGCTTTTTCTCCAGTACTGGATGTTGCTAGAGATCCACGTTGGCCTAGGTTTTGGGAAACGTATGGAGAAAGCACTGTATTAGCATCATGGATGGGAGCCTCTTATACCAAAGGAATGCAGGGAACAGAAGCTGAAATTGATGACAACCATATCGCCGTTAGTTTAAAGCATTTCCTAGGATACAGCGCTTCAATCACCGGAAAAGATCGTACCCAAGCGTGGATAGCAGAACGTCAATTACGCCGGTATTACTTGCCCACTTTTGCAGCAGCTATAGATGCTGGGGCTAAAACTGTGATGATCAATAGTGGCGATATCAATGGAATTCCTGTTCACGCTAACAAGGTAATACTTACTGACATCCTGAGAGGTGAACTAGGTTTTGAAGGCCTCGCGGTAACCGATTGGGCCGATATTCACTATCTATTCAATAGACATCGAGTAGCAAAAGATTACAAAGATGCAGTGGCAATGGCGATTAATG